>Ga0255040_10000139_pt1 | contig 16438 bp, 16 predicted proteins | sample BC1_12_2_MG_FD_181711 | JGI IMG/M metagenome (GOLD analysis project Ga0255040, IMG submission 181711) | Seawater microbial communities from Strait of Georgia, British Columbia, Canada - BC1_12_2 | ecosystem: Environmental > Aquatic > Marine > Strait | place: Canada: British Columbia | collected... | reverse complement strand
ATGAAGGACAAATACGACAAGACCTCCCTGCCCCAGGTCTGGGACGAGCTGCGGCGCAAAGTCGGTGACGCGCAAGGACGGTTGCCGCCGGGCGCCGGGCCCTCCATCGTCAACGACGATTTCGGCGATGTGTACGGCATTTTCTTTGCCGTTTACGGGAATGAGTACGAATTCGACGAGCTATGGGAAGTCGCCAAGATGCTGCGGCGCGAGCTACTGCTCGTACCGGACGTCGCCAAGATCGACATCATCGGCAACCGGCCCGAGGTCATCCACGTTCAGCTCGACCGCGATCGCATGGCGCAGCTCGGGATTCCGACGGCGGCCATCGCGCAGGAACTGCAGCGGCAAAACCTCGTGACAAATTCCGGTAGCGTCAACGTCGGCCCCGATTTCATCACGATTGAGCCCACCGCATTGATCGAATCCGAAGAGGATCTCGGCGCGATTCTGATTTCCGGCTCGGGCAGCAATGCGCAAATTTATCTCCGCGATGTCGCCACCATCGAGCGCGGCTTCCTCGAGCCACCGAGTGACCTGCTGCGTTTCGACGGCGAGCCCGCGATTGGCATCGGCATCTCGACGGTATCCGGCGGCAACGTCGTCGCCATGGGCGACAAGCTGAAGCAGCGCCTGGCGGAACTGACTCCCGAGATCCCGCTGGGCATGGAATTCGGCATCATCGCCATGCAATCGGAGGCCGTGGAGACCGCGATTTCCAGTTTCGTTATCAGCCTGCTGCAGGCTATCGCCATCGTGATCGTCGTGCTTCTGTTCTTCATGGGTCTACGCAGCGGCCTGCTGATCGGATTCATTCTTTTCGTGACGATTTGCGGCAGTTTCATCTTCATGAGCATGGCCAGTGTCAATCTGGAGCGAATATCGCTCGGGGCTCTCATCATCGCGCTCGGCATGCTCGTCGATAATGCGATCGTGATCGTGGACGGCATGCTCATACGATTCCAGCGGGGCATGGACAGGCGCAAGGCCGCCGTGGAAGTCGTGAATCAGACGGCAATGCCATTGCTTGGCGCAACGGTTATTGCCGTGCTCGCATTTGCTGCCATCGGCACCTCGCAGGACAGCACGGGCGAGTACACTCGCTCATTGTTCACGGTCATCATGATATCGCTGATGTTGAGTTGGCTTACGGCCGTAACAGTCACGCCGTTGCTCGGCGTCATGTTCCTTAAGGCGCCGGCAGGGGATCCGGATGCGGATCCGTACGACAGCGGTTTCTATCGCAAGTTCGGCGGCTTTCTGCGCGCTTGCATCAAGGTTCGCTGGTTGACTATCGGGGTTGTGCTGCTCGTTTTCGGCAGCGCTGTCTACGGCTTCGGCTACGTCAAGCAGAGCTTTTTCCCCAATTCCACGCGACCACAGATCATGGTCGACTACTGGCTGCCACAGGGCTCGTCGATCGAGCAAAGCGATGCGCATGCTGCACGCGTCGAGGAGTACCTGCTGGGCCTCGAGGGCGTGAAACACGTCGGCTCGATCATCGGCACCGGCGCGCCTCGATTCCTGCTGACCTACACGCCCGAAAAAGCGAACAGCGCGTACACGCAGTTCCTTGTCGAGCTCGACGACGCGACGTACATCCCCATACTGTACGACGAGATTCAGGACCACCTCGACGAGAACTTCCAAGAGGCGCAGGGCCAGGTGCGCAAGTTCATACTAGGCCCGGGCGATCCGGGCAAGATCCAGGCGAAATTTTTCGGGCCCGACCCGAATGTCCTGCGCGGCCTCTCGGCCAAGGCCGAGGCGATCATCAAGACGCATCCTGATGCCTACGGCGTTCGCAACGACTGGCGCGGCCGCGTCAAGGTACTGCGACCTATCATCGACAAACAACAGGCCAGCCAATTCGACATTTCACGCCAGGAGATCAGCAACGTCCTGATGCAGGCCTTCGAAGGCCTGCCAGTCGGGTTGTACCGCGAAGGCGATGAGATGCTGCCGATCATCATGCGCGCGCCATCGGCAGAACGCGACGAGGTCGCGAGCATTCGCAACCTGCAAATTTACAGCTCCGCTGCCGGCGCGACGATTCCGCTGCGCCAGGTCGTGATCGGCTTCGAAACCGTCTTCGAAGACGAGATCATCCAACGCATCAACCGCGAGCGCGTGATCACCGCGTTGGCAGACCCCCGACATGACGAAGCACCGCTGATGCTCAACGACGTGCGCGCCGAAGTCGAGGCGATCGATTTGCCCGACGGCTATCGGTTGGAATGGTGGGGCGAGTACAAGAACAGCAAGAAGGCGCAAAGCGCGCTTGCCGGAAGCATACCCACGTTCCTCGGCTTGATGGTGCTGATCACAATTGGCCTGTTCAACAGCCTGCGTCAGACGGCCGTTATCTGGCTTGTCGTACCGCTTGCGATTATTGGTGTCTCCGTCGGCCTGCTCAGCACGCAACAACCGTTCGGTTTCATGGCTCTGCTCGGCTTCCTGAGTTTGTCGGGCATGTTGATCAAGAACGCCATCGTGCTGGTCGACGAGATCAATTTGCAGCGTCTCGAAGACAAGCCGGAGATCGACGCAGTCACCGGTTCCGCCATCAGTCGCTTGCGGCCGGTCGCGATGGCCGCCGCCACGACGATTCTTGGTATGGCGCCGTTGTTCCCGGACGCGTTTTTCGTGTCGATGGCCGTGACGATTGCGTTCGGCCTCTTTTTTGCGACGGTATTGACGATGGTCGTGGTACCGGTACTCTACGCCACGATCTACCAGATAAAGGCCAGCTGATTGAGGAACTGTTATGACGGAGTTCAAGCACACGTACTGGGGCCGACAAATCGATAATATGGCACGCGAGCTTTCGAAGCTCGCTATTGTCTGCGACATTGATCTGGACAAGCCCGGACTTGCCGAACGAATCCTGAAGAACGACGAGAGTGTTTGTGGCCGGAAGAACCCCAAGGCGTTTCGGCAAATACGTCAGCACCTCATGGCCCTGTTCGCGGTCGAGGCAGGCGCCGTTGAACGGCTAGGCGCCGAAGACACCCAGGAAATCCTCGACCAGGTCCGATCGTCTATCGCTGCCATCCGACAGGCGGGCAGCGCGACGCACAGCTTACCCAAGGAACGACCTTGAACCATCGACTCCTGATTATTGGCACCGCACTCTTTCTCGCGGCTTGTTCTGCCGGACCTCAAGTCACGAGGGTCCAGGCGCTATCCGAGACTGCAGATGCGCCGTACGACAACGTGCTCGTCATATCGCTTTTCAAGTCTTTCGATGCGCGGCGTTATCTGGAGAAGGATATCGTCAGGCAGCTGGAAAATCACGGCGTCCGCGCTGTCGCAAGTACAGCGCTGATGGACACAAAGACACCGGTAACCCGGGAGACATTCCTGGCGATGGTGGAATCGCTCGACTCGGACGCAGTACTCGTTACACAACTCGTAGACCTTGAGTCCAGGGGAAAGATGAAAGACAGGCGTCCCGAGCTGACTTACAACTTCGCACCGACCTACTACTACGACGTTTGGAGCGTCGAACAGGCAGACTACATAGAGCCGCAAAGTCTGGAACTTACACATAATATTGTGTTGGCGACTCAGCTTTTTTCTGTTCGTGACCTGAGCCCGGTCTGGGCAATAGAGTCAAATACGAAACTCGTGGTGGCCCACGATATGCGCGGCGACACCTCGTTCATCGCAGACGAAGCCCGAGCCATCGTGTCTCACTTGTCGCGCGACGGCCTGCTCGCACCGTAACGCCGGCGCGAATCCGCTCCGTTCACTCTGAATCCAGGCGTTGCTGTAACCAGTCCAATGCGCTTTCTGCATAGATCGCACAGGCAACGTTATTCACGAACGGATTGCCGTCATCTCTATTCTCAAGCTTGTCCTGCATGCCAAAGAAGAATGGGTGCGGCGATAACAGGATGTCGCAATCGAGTTCGGAAATTGCAGCGGCGCTTTCGACTAGCTGACTGGCTGCCGGTCCGGTGCTGAAGCGATACCCCTTTGCAGAAACCGCGGTGAGACTGTCGGCGTATACAACGTAGTAACAATTACCGAGTGCACACGATTCCCATGACCAGCTGACACCGCCCGGCGTATGACCGGGTGTATATACGGGCGTGATATCAACATCGCCAATGGCCACTATTTCACGGTCGCCAAGTGCGACAACATTCTTGATCGCCGTGAAGCTGGTGTTCTCCGGCCCGTATTTGTACTGCGGGTCATCGCTCTGCAGCTCGCCACTTTGCAATGCTTTCGCGCCCTCGACACTCGTATAAACGGTCGCGCCCGTAAGACGTTGCAGTGCGGCGACGCCGCCAGCGTGATCATAGTGCGCGTGTGATACCAGGATCGCTGATATTTGCAGGGGGTCGAAGCCCGCGCTTCTGATGTTGGCATCTATTAGTGCCGCAGACTGCGGCAATGCGCCATCGACGAGAATCAGGCCGCTGCCGGTTTCGATGAGGATCGATGAAAGGCCGGCAGTACCTACATACCAGGTATTGCCATACAGGCGGAATGGCTCTTGTGGCCTGTTCCAGTCTTCGCAATTCGAACACTCAAACGCTGCATCGGGCTCAAGCTCTTTTGGGCCACAGGCAGCGATCAGAAAAGCGGAGAAGATCGCAATGCTGGCGAGCGTCGATCGGTTCATACAAATGCCTTGTAAAATAGACGTGCGGCAGCAAGTACCAGAAATGCGCCGAATAACATGCTGAGTTTTTTCGCGGAAAATGAATGGGCGATTTTCGCGCCGATGGGCGCCGTCATCACCGTTGCCGGAGCGATCAGTGCAAAACCGATCAGACTGACATAACCGAGACTTCCCGGCGGGACACGAACATCGCCCCAGCCAGTAACTATGAAACCGATAGTACCCGGCAGGCTGATAACCAGTCCCAATAACGCGGCCGTGCCAACGGCGCGATGTATGGGCTGGTTGAACAAGGTCAGCGTCATTACCGAAAACGTACCACCGCCGATACCCATCATACTCGACAAACAACCGATCGCCGTCGGGATCACCGGCACCAGCAACCCGTGCGGCACGTCATTGGTCAGATTACGACTGTTCGGCAGCAACATCATTTTTAGTGCGATTAGCAACGCGAGTGAAGCGAACACCAAAGCTAAGGTCCGGCTGTGCACCTGTGCTGCGATCCATGCACCAGCCAGCGCACCGACTAAGACGAAGAATGCCCAGCGCTTAACGATTTGCAGATCAACTGACTGACGTTGGTGGTGCGCGCGAGCCGATGAAATTGACGTTGGAATAATAGTCGCCAATGATGTGGCAACCGCGACGTGCATGCGAATAGCGGGATCTACTCCAAGAAAACCCAGAGTGAACTCGAGGACCGGTACGATAACGATGCCACCGCCGATGCCGAACAAACCGGCCATTACGCCAGCAACGCAGCCCGTCGCTAGCATCGCGGCACCCAGTAATAGCAGATTATCCATCGGCGGCGGCAGACCTAGCGACTTAGCTGATCGGCGTGAAATCTCAAGTGATCTTCTATGAACGTGGATATGAAGTAATAGCCATGATCGTAGCCTTCATGAATCCGCAGCTCGAGCGGAATGCCACTTTTCTCGCAGGCAGCCTGTAGCAGTTCGGGTTTCAGTTGCTCGACCAGCCATGGGTCGTCGGCACCCTGATCGACGAGAACCTTGTCAAAGGCATTGGCATTGACAACGTTGCGAGCAACTTCACAGGAGTCGTGATTTGCCCACGTCGATGTATCGTCACCCAGATAATAGCCCAGGGCCTTCTTGCCCCAGGGGCTGTGCAGGGTTGTGCAAATCGGCGCGAATGCAGACAGCGACTTGAACAGGTCAGGATTTCTGAGGCCAATGGTCAATGCGCCGTGACCGCCCATCGAATGTCCCGTCAGGCCATGGCGAGTGGCGTCGCCCGGGAAATTCTCGAAGATGACTTGTCGCAGCTCGTCTGTCACGTAGTCATACATTTGATAATGTTCCGACCATGGCGGCTCGGTTGAGTTGACATAGAACCCTGCTCCGAGCCCAAAATCATAATCTTCATCAGGATCGTCCGGAACTGCTTCGCCTCGCGGGCTCGTATCCGGAGAAACAAGCATAAGGCCGAGCTCAGCGGCAATCCGCTGTGCACCGCTTTTCACCATGAAGTTTTCTTCGGTACAGGTAAGCCCTGAAAGAAAGGTAAGAACAGGGACCTTGGCAGTCGCCGCCTGCGGCGGCACGAAGACAGAGAATTGCATGTCGCAGTTGTTGACTGCAGACGCGTGTCGGTAGAAGCCGATCTTGCCGCCGAAGCAGCCGGTTTCGCTGAGAGTTTCGATAGTCATAGCGACCGATTATGGCCGACTATGATGATTTCTCAAACCCTAGCGTTTCTGAAAGACGAGCGTGCCGTTGGTGCCGCCGAAGCCGAAGCTGTTCGACATCACAGTCTTCAGGCCAGCATTCTCGATCAACTCGGTAACAAGTGGCTTGCCCTCAACGACTGGATCCGGATCCTTGACGTTGATAGACGGCGCGATGAAATCATCTTGCAACATCAACAGACAGTGAATGGCTTCCTGCACACCGGTCGCACCCAGCGAATGACCGCACATCGATTTCGATGAACCGAAGCGTGGCATATCCTCGCCGAACAAGGTCTCCATGGCCTCAACTTCCTTCACATCACCAACGGGTGTGCTGGTGCCGTGAGTGTTGATGTAATCGATAGAGCCTTCAACCGTCGAGCGTGCCAGTTCCATGCAACGAATGGCACCTTCGCCGGATGGTGCAACCATGTCGGCTCCGTCCGAGTTGGCGCCGTAGCCAACCAGCTCCGCATATATTTTCGCGCCGCGCGCTTTAGCATGCTCCAGCTCTTCCACAACGACCATGCCCGAGCCCGAGCCGATAACAAAACCATCGCGAGTCGCGTCGTAGGGTCGTGATGCCGTCGCCGGGTCGTCGTTGTATTTGGACGACAGCGCACCCATGGCATCGAAGAGACAAGCCAGTGACCAATGCAATTCTTCGCCACCGCCGGCGAACAGGACGTCCTGTTTGCCAAGCTGGATTTGCTCTGCGGCAGCACCGATGCAATGTGCGCTGGTTGCGCACGCCGACGTCAACGAATAATTCACGCCCTTGATCTTGTACGGCGTTGCGAGACATGCAGAGACAGAGCTGCCCATGGTGCGTGGCACCATATATGGCCCGATCTTGCGGACACCACGTGCACGTAGAATATCGGCGCTCTTGACGATGTTCGCGCTCGACGCGCCGCCGGAAGACGCAATGATGCCGGTCCGGACATTCGAAACATCACTGTCTTCAAGTCCCGCGTCATCAATAGCCTGTTGCATGGCTATGTAGGCATAGGCCGCCGAATCACCCATGAAGCGCAGCACTTTTCGGTCGATAAGTTCTTTTGTGTCTATGTTGACGCTGCCAGAGACCTGGCTGCGTAAACCCATTTCCTTGAACTCCTCGTTGGCAACGATGCCGGAGCGCCCAAGACGCAGGGATTCAGTGATGTCTGCTTTTGAATTACCTAAGCAGGAAACGGCACCAAGGCCTGTAATAACGACGCGACGCATGAGTCGATCCTAGAAATTTTCAGTGGAAGTAAACAGTCCGACCTTGAGGTCTTCGGCTGTGTAGATTTCGCGGCCATCGACAGACACCGTCCCGTCAGCCATGGCGAGAACGAGCTTACGCGAAATAATACGTTTGATATCAATCTGGAATGTAACGAGCTTCGACGTCGGCAGAATCTGGCCGGTGAATTTCACCTTGCCAACTCCGAGTGCCCGGCCCTTGCCCTGGTGACCACCCCAAACGAGGTGAAAACCGACCAATTGCCAGAGCGCATCAAGCCCCAGGCAACCCGGCATCACAGGATCACCTTCGAAATGGCAATCGAAGAACCAGAGGTCAGGTTTGATGTCGAATTCGGCGCGAATCTCACCCTTACCGTACTTGCCTGAATCATCAGTAATCAGGGCAATTCGGTCTGTCATGAGCATCGGCGGCGCGGGCAACTTGCCATTCGCCTTGCCAAACAGTTCACCGCGTGCGCCGGCACACAGGCCTTCGTAATCGTAGGAACTCTTGCGTGCTGGCAGATTTTCAACCGCAGAAGTGTTGGAATCAGTCATACGCCCTCCGGCGCTTGGGTTGCTATTTGCCCAGACAGGGCACACATATTCAGTAATTTTACGCCGATTGATGAGTCAGCAGTTTTGAAATCGCGCCATTTGAATCTTCATTCAAATTGAGCATTAGTGTAATCCCAGGTATTGACGCGACACTTCCATGAGCCATCCGCTTGTTTCAGCCAGACTTTGAACCACCTGCTGGTTCCGGACGCCTTTTGTCCGTCTGTGTCTGTAAACGTCGCCTTACATGCGCCGCTAGCCCACGCCATGTCACCAGATTGTGCGACATCAACTGACAGTTGTTTACAATCGAGAGAAAAATGAGGGTCAGCGAAAGCCTTGCGATAGTAATCGAGAATCGCGTCTCTGGTATCCAGTAACGGTGCGTCCGGAGGCATAAACGACGCATCCGGAGCAAGGTATGAAGACCACAATTCTAAATCCCTGGCATTTGTCACTTGCACCCAGGCTTTGTAATTTTGTTCGATAATTGTCGCGTCAGACTCCGGCGCCCCGAAAGCGATGCGGCCGAAAGTCAAAGCCACGATCGATATAATCGGTGCGAACTTCCTGACTACATATCGATAATTAGAAACGACTGGCATGACCTAAGCATAGTCAAAGAATTGACCAATGCCACTGACGAAACTGGTGGTGCCGTCTCAGGTCTTATCGTAGTCCAGCAAAACCTCGTCACTGACTGGCGTTGACTGGCATGCGAGCACAAAACCCTTTTCGACTTCCCAGGGCTCCAGGCCGTAGTTTGTCGCCATCTCAACTTCACCTTTTTGCACATGCGTTCTGCAAGTGGCACAAACTCCACCTTTGCACGAGTACGGTAACTCCACACCCTGCTCCGCCGCCGCATCCACGATATTGGTCCCGGCCCTTGGCATTTCGAAGGTCTTCTTGTGGCCATCCATAATGACCGTCACCTGAGATAAGGTGCCAGTGACCTTATCTCGAGTTGAGGTGCCAGTGACCTTATCTGCTGCCCCTTTGCGACGCGCTCCGAAGCGTTCGGCGTGTACGTTTTCCGCGGGGATACCGAGTTTAGTTAAGGTCACTGTCACCGTATCTATCATGGTATCGGGGCCGCAGATGAATGCTTCGTCGGGCTGTGAGCCACTGCAGAACAGTTCGACCAGCTCACATACCTTGGCGTCGTCGAGGCGTCCGGCCGCGACCTCAAATTCCTGCTCCTCCTGACTGAAAAGGAAATGCAGTTGCAGCCGCTCCGGATAACGGTTTTTCAACGCATAGAGATCATCGATGAACATCGTCGTGCCTTGCGTTCTATTGCCATAGAACAACGCGAAGCGACTACCGGGTTCTTCCCTCAGTATTGAGGTGATAATTGACAGTAATGGCGTGATACCACTGCCTGCCGCAAAGCCGATGTACTGTTTCGTGTTGCTCGCATCCAGCAGCGCATGAAATTGCCCGTTTGGCGGCTTTACGTCCAGTGAGTCACCGACCTTGAGTTCATTCGCTGCATACTCGGAGAACTGGCCACCGGGTTGGATACGTACACCAATCTGCAGAGGCCATTCGCCCTGCTCCGAGCAAATGCTGTAAGTACGTCGTATTATTTTACCGTCGCGTTCGATCTGGATTGGCAGATGTTGGCCAGCATGAAAAACGTATTCATCACGCAGATCCTCAGGCACATCGAGAGCGATGCGTACCGAATCGCGCGTTTCCTGCTGCTTGGCGGCGACGACTAGTGGGTGAAATTGTTTCATAGGCACTTAAAGTATTCGAAGGGTTCCAGGCAATCGCAGCAACGCCAGGAAGCCTTGCAGGCTGTCGAGCCGAATTCACTGACGCGTTCTGTGTTCAGGGATTCGCATTGTGGGCAGGCGATTTCCAGGCTCTGGCTTGGTGGCGCGATGCCGTATTTGCGCAACTTCTCGCGGCCGTCTTGCGTAATCCAGTCTGTCGTCCAGGGTGGCGACAAAACGCGCCGGATCGCTATTTCGTCGACTCCATGACTACTGAGCGCCGCCAGCACACTGGACTCAATAGCCTCGGTTGCCGGGCATCCTGAGTAGGTCGGAGTTAAGGTCACTGTCACCTTATCTTTGACGCTAACGTCGCGGACTATACCGAGGTCGAGGATGTTGAGGACCGGAATTTCCGGGTCTGGCACATCTGCCAGCCACTCGTAGACCTGTGCTTCGTTGAGGGTGGTTGTTACCACGTTTCACCGGGGAAAGAACGCTGCAGATATTGCATTTCGGCCAACATGAAGCCGAGGTGCTCGCTGTGTTCGCCCTGCTTGCCGCCGCTTGCCATCCATTCGTCAGCCGGTAAACGCAGTGTTGCTTCGCTGACCGTTTTTTCAACGTCGCGCATCCACAGCTCACGAATCGCGCCGAGGTCTGGCCCGTCAAAATTGTCCTGAATGGCTGCATCAATGTCATCTGCGGTGAACATCTCACCGGTATAACGCCAGGCATCATCCAGTGACGCCTGTACGCGCTCGTGGCTAAGCTCAGTTCCATCACCGAGGCGAACAAGCCACTGGGAACTGTGGCGGCAGTGATATTTCACTTCCTTGATTGCACGGGCGGCAACTGCAGCCAGCCCTTTATCGGAGCAGCGCGTTAATGCGTCCAGTAAATGCACATAGAAAGACTCGAACAAGAACTGTCGCACCAGTGCATCACCGAAATGACCATTTGGTAATTCCAGCAACAACAGATTCCGAAACTCGTTCTCGTCTCGCATAAACGCGAAATCGTCTTCGCTGCGTCCCTGTCCCTCAAGCTCACCGGCGTAGGAATAGAACATGCGCGCTTGTCCGATGAAGTCGAGCGCGAAATTTGCGTTCGCAAGCTCTTCCTCCAGCTCAGGCTCGGCAGCAACCAGCTCGATCATGCGCTGCGACAAGATCAATGCGTTATCCGCGAGTCTCAACGTATAAGCGATGAGGGCCTCAACGTTGCTCACAGGTTTTCAACTCCGTCGGGAATTTCATAAAATGTCGGATGACGATAGATCTTGTCTTCGGCCGGCTCGAAAAACGCGGCTGTTTCGGCCGGGTCCGACGCGATAATGCTGTCCGACCGAACGACCCACAGACTCACGCCTTCGCAGCGGCGCGTATAGGTGTCGCGAGCATTATCCAGTGCCATCTGATCATCCGTTGCATGAATGCTGCCGGCGTGGCGATGACTCAGCCCTGACTTGCTGCGTATGAATACTTCGTAGAGTGGCCATTCCTGTTTAGACATTTTGATTCCCCTCAAGCTGCCGCGCGGGCTGCCTGTTTGCTTGCATACGCCTGCGCCGCCTCGCGGACCCATTCACCATCGCTGTGCGCCTTGCGACGTTTCTCTATACGCTGTTTGTTACACGGACCGTTACCGGCAATGACTTCGATAAATTCCTGCCAGTCGATTTCACCGAACGTGTAGTGCCCGGTTTCTTCGTCAAACTTCAAATCGGGATCGGGAACGCTAATGCCAAGAAACTCAGCTTGCTGCACAGTGACGTCAACAAATTTTTGCCGCAGCTCGTCGTTACTGAAACGTTTTATTTTCCAGGCCATGGATTGCGCCGAGTGTTTGGACTCCGAGTCGTTCGGGCCGAACATCATCAATGACGGCCACCACAAGCGATTCACCGCATCTTGCGCCATCGCCTTTTGCTCTTCGCTGCCGCGACACAGCGTGAGCAATAACTCGTAACCCTGCCGTTGATGAAAACTCTCTTCCTTGCAAACTCGAACCATGGCGCGGGCGTAGGGTCCGTAGGAACATCGGCACAATGGAATCTGGTTCATGATTGCTGCGCCATCGACCAGCCAGCCGATCGCACCGATATCGGCCCAGTTCAATGTCGGGTAATTAAAAATGCTCGAGTACTTGGCTTTGCCCGATAACAGATCGGCGACCATCTGATCACGCGACACGCCCAATGTCTCAGCAGCCGAGTACAGATACAGGCCATGTCCGCCTTCATCCTGGACTTTCGCCAGCAGGATCGCCTTGCGCTTCAAGGATGGAGCACGCGTCAGCCAGTTTCCTTCCGGCTGCATGCCGATGACTTCGGAATGCGCGTGCTGCGAGATCTGCCGGATCAGCGTGCGCCGGTATGCCTCGGGCATCCAGTCTTTCGCTTCGATTTTCTCTTCCGCGTCGATGCGCTTCTGAAATGCGGCCAGTTGCTCAGGCGTGTCAGCGCTCGCCTGTTTCTCCTTGCCTGCCTGATCCAAACCTTGTGTGTACATTATTAACTCCAGTACCAGCCAGTTAATGTGTCACGGTTTTTTCGTTTTTTCAATATTTCCTGTATCGCTTTACGCGGGCAATATAGGCTCACCCCTGGTAGCCGAGCGTCCACGAAACAACGCCACCAGCTCATCGCGCTGATTATGGATTTTCACCACGTAATATCCTGACCGGCGGCCGCGATAATCTTCGCTGGCCGTTGCGAGCAATACATCTCCCAGCATCGCCGGCCGCAGGAATTCAACCTGACACGATGAGGCATAGGTCCGTTCGTTGTAGGCATTGCAGGCGAACGCAAACGCGGTATCTGCCAAAGCGAACACCAGGCCGCCATGACAGACATCCAGCCCGTTCACCATGTCGTCACGTATAGTCATCGTGGCAGTCGCTGCGCCAACACCAGTGATTTCCATTTCCATGCCCAATGCTTGAGATGCTTTGTCGTCCTTCCACATCGCATCCCCGCAGAGTCGCGCGAGTTCCAGTTCATCCATTACTAACTTTCCTTATGTGCAGTCTGCGACACGCAGTTGCAACCTTCATTGGTGACCCGCTTGCTTTCAATCGGCCTGACCGTACAATCTGATACAGATTTTTTCAAATCTGGTTGAATTGTGTATGCAAACAAAGCTCGGAAACCTGGTACTGGATCAATGGGTAGACGGCGACGGTGACGGTAACGTTCTCACCAACGCGGTCAATGGCGAGCCGGTTGCCAACATCACCAGCGCCGGACTGGATTTTGGCGGCATACTGAATCACGCGCGCACGACGGGTGGTGCAAACCTTCGCAAACTCACATTTCATGAACGCGGCGAGATGCTGAAAGCACTCGCGATATATCTACAAGAGCATAAGAAAGAGTTCTACGCACTATCAACGGCAACCGGGGCGACCCGCGGCGACAGCTGGGTTGATATCGACGGCGGCATTTCAACTTTGTTCGTCTATTCCGGCAAAGGTCGCCGTGAAATGCCGAATGATCATGTTTACCTCGACGGCCCGCCTGAGCAAATATCCAAGAACGGTACCTTCACGGCCCAACATATATTCACACCGAAGCTTGGTGCAGCCGTGCACATCAACGCTTTCAATTTCCCGTGCTGGGGAATGTTGGAAAAACTGGCGCCGACTTTGCTCGCTGGCGTTCCGGCGATCGTCAAGCCGGCATCAAGCACCGCATACCTGACGGAGTTGATGGTCCGGCGCATTAACGCGAGCGGCATATTGCCGGAAGGCGCGCTGCAACTAATCTGTGGCAGTGTTGGCGATCTTTTTGACCACCTGATTTGCCAGGACACGATTGCGTTCACGGGTTCCAAGAATACGGCTGAATTCCTGCAACAACATCCCAGGGTTGTCGCAGAGTCTGTCGCATTCACGGCTGAAACCGATTCGCTGAACTCGTCAATCCTGGGCCCGGATGCAGTACCGGGCACGCCCGAGTTTGATCTGTATATCAAAGAGGTCGTACGCGAAATGACCAGCAAGGCTGGCCAAAAATGCACCGCAATCCGCCGTGTCATCGCACCGGCCGCGATTACAGCTGAGCTTGTTGAAGCTTTGTCTACCGCACTGGGCAACATTCGTATTGGCAACCCGAGCGACAAAGACGTTGATATGGGTGCGCTCGCGAGCCAGGGACAACGCGCTGAAGTTCGCGATCGTGTGGCAGAACTCTCCCACGAAGCAAGTATCGTGTATGGCGGCAGCGATGACTTTGAGGTTGTTGATGCAGATGCCAAAAAGGGTGCGTTTTTTATGCCCACTCTGTTGCATTGCGAAAAGCCGATGACGTCCAAATCGGTACATGCTGTCGAAGCCTTTGGCCCCGTGAGCACCGTACTGCCTTATAGAGATCTCGACGAGGCGATCGAGCTATCGCGTCTTGGCGAAGGTAGCCTGGCAGAATCAGTTTTCACGAATGACAATGACGTTGCGCGCGAACTGGTACTCGGCACAGCGGCTTATCACGGTCGTATCGTCGTGATAAATCGACACTGTGCAGCCGAGTCGACGGGGCATGGTTCCCCTCTTCCACACCTCATTCACGGTGGCCCCGGACGTGCGGGCGGTGGCGAGGAAATGGGCGGCATCCGTGGCGTATTGCATTACATGCAGCGGACCGCCGTTCAGGGTTCGCCCGAAACGCTCACAGCGATCGGCCATCGCTGGATAAAAGGTGCCGATCAACGTGATCCAGGCGTGCATCCATTTCGCAAGACCTTCGAACAACTTGAGATTGGCGACACGCTGATTACCGATTCGCGCAAGGTCACGCTCGAAGATATTCAACACTTCGCAGAATTCACTGGTGACACGTTTTATGCTCACACCGATGAGGAAGCCGCCGCAAAAAATCCGTTCTTCGAGGGTCGGGTAGCACACGGCTATCTTATCGTCTCATTCGCTGCCGGTTTATTCGTTGATCCGGACTTCGGACCGGTGCTCGCCAACTACGGTGTTGACGACTTGCGATTTGCACAACCCGTCAATTACGGCGATACGTTGAAGGTCAGATTGTGCTGCAAGCAAAAAACTCTGCGAGCCGGGAGCGGCTACGGCGAGGTGCGTTGGGATTCCGAGGTCACAAACCAGGATGGTGACGTCGTGGCACAGTACGATGTCCTGACCATGGTCGCGACGGACGAGCACTGGGCGTCTGTTAACTAATTATGATGATTGGTACTTGACCGGACACACACTGTCAGTATGCGTCGAGGCTGATTTCTGAGAAATCGTTTCTGAGTGACGGCTTTGCCCCCGATAGCCGCCGTTGAGGTAGTATCGCTGAAAAGGTCTGCTTGTGACCCAAAGCAGACGGTCAGGTCAACAACAGTGAAAGAGCAGGGCTAGCTAGTTCTTCACTAAGAATGTCATTTGTTCGGGGGGTATTCAGTTCATGCTACTACGCAGCATAACTTCGCACGTACGATCTCAAAATTGGTTCGCCGTTGGGCTGGATTTCGTCATAGTCGTCGTAGGCATATTCGTTGGCCTACAGGTGGACGGTTGGAACGAAGGCCGCAAGGAGCGAGTTCGCGAGCGAGCTGCCATTGAGCAGTTGCTCTCAGATTTTGCGTCTAACGGCGCGATAGTCGCCCGCATGGTGGAGTTTCATAGGGAAAAGGTCGAAGAACTGACATTCGTGATGGACGTGCTGACAAGCGGAGAATTGGACCCAAATGAATCTGTGCGCTTCAGAAATGCGTTCGTCAGTATGACTCAACTTCCACCGCTTGGCGCAACGATGGGAGGATACGATGCCTTGATCAGTTCTGGCGATTTTGCGTTGATCCGTGATCGAAAACTCAAGTCCATGCTCGTAAAACTCGATGCGGATTTAAAGGCGGAACGTAGTCTTCTCGACTACTTTCGTGACATGAATAATACACAGTCGATAAACCCAGCGAAGGATTTAATATTGGTAATGCCGAACGATGAGAGGACTGCCGCAGTACTTCGAGTCGATTTTGGGGCCGCGAAAGATGACCCGCGTATTTTAACAATCGTTTCGGGTCAACGTCGAAACCACCAAGTATTTGAACGGTTCCGTCGCGAGTTAGCCGACAGTTTCGTGGAAACAAGTACCCATATTGAGCAACTACTTGCTGAGCAATAAGTGATCGTTTTCTAGCGATGTTTCGTGTTTAATCGACCGTCTGCTTCTGGCCGTTAGCTGCCCTTCGGATTACTCGGTTTCATACGGCGTGAACGACCGCTTTGGATGAAAGCAGACCTTCAGCCAGGGACTTCTGAAAAATCGTTTCTAAGTGACTGCTTTACCCCCGGAAGCGGCCGCTGGGGTAATATCCGTGAAAAGGTCTGCTTATGACCCAAAGCGGCCCTAGCGACTTGGTCGTTGCTGCTTATCAACGAAAACAGGCGGAAACCTCGGGCTGGGCGTTAAACTGGCCATTCAATCATTTTTTTGCAACTATGCCTGCGCTTGAGCGAGTTCCTAACAAAAGAAGTAGCTCAAGAATCAATGCGACCTCACCAGGGGAGTCAAAAATGGACCGCCGACGCTTTATCCGCTCGTCACTTTCCGTTGCAATTACCGCATCAATACCG
>Ga0255040_10000135_pt1 | contig 16539 bp, 13 predicted proteins | sample BC1_12_2_MG_FD_181711 | JGI IMG/M metagenome (GOLD analysis project Ga0255040, IMG submission 181711) | Seawater microbial communities from Strait of Georgia, British Columbia, Canada - BC1_12_2 | ecosystem: Environmental > Aquatic > Marine > Strait | place: Canada: British Columbia | collected... | reverse complement strand
CTGACGCTACAGCTCGCACCCGATTACGACGCCGCGCTGTGGGTGGAGTTCGAGAAGTTCATCTCTGACGACAAGGACTACGAACTGAAGCGCGAAGATCAGGACCTTCGACTGAAGACGCGTTCGGTCCAGCAGGTAATCGAGGAACGCGGCGGCGATCCCGAGCAAGCACCGTGGGGTGCCGATCCTGTGGGTACGATGGCCGACACGCCGTACACCGGAGAGCGCATCGAAGAGAGCGAGCCCGCGCCGACCGAAGAGGCTGGCGCGCTGTTTGAAGACGAAGACGCGGAAGAAGAGGTACCCGACGACGCGGAATCCCCCGACGAGCCCCGGTCTGTGAGCAGTCGAGTCCGTCAGCTGCGCGCCGGGTACTTCTCTCCCGCTGCCGAGTGGGCGCGGGTAAAGAACCGCGAGAAGACTTTCAAGAAGCGCATGGAGCGCGGGCTTCGTTCGGTGATCGAGTCGCAGCGAGTCGAGACGATCAAGCGTCTCCGCAAGGTTATGCGCTCTCACGCGCGGGCTTCGGTGAAGGTAGAGAAGATCTTCTTGCCGAAGGACTGGAAGAAGGCGTTCGCTGCGCGCGTCGAGCCCGTTCGTCGAGCCGCGTACCTCGCGTCGGCGGGTGAGGCGATGACCGGTATCGGACTCGGGCAAGAGTTCGTAATGAACGAGGTTGTCGTCGAGACGCTGAAGACGCAGGCGGGCTCTCTCGTCAAGAACACAGGACTAACCACACAGCGCAAACTGCGGAAGACACTCGCTGCGGGCGTGAAAGCGGGCGAGAGTCAGTCGAAGATGATCTCTCGGGTGAACAAGGTCTTCAAGGATCGGCGAGGTAACGCCGCCACGATCGCACGCACCGAGGTACACAACGCGACGCAGAACGCGCAGCTCGAATCGTTCGATCAGTCCGGTGTCGTCGAGCGCAAGGAATGGAACGACTTCGGCGACAATGAGGTACGCGACTCCCATTGGGATGCGTATATCGAGCCCGCGAACCTGCGAGATCCCTTCATCCTCTCGAACGGGGCGGTGGCGATGTACCCCGGTGACCCGTCTCTCGATCCCGAGGACGTAATCAATTGTCGCTGTTTCGTTACCCCCCTGTTCGAGGACGAAGAGTGATCCGCATAACCCCAGACGGAGCGCGGTATATCGAGATGGCGCACGGTATTCCCCAGCCAATGCCCTTCAAGCTGCGTCGAGGACTGCCTCAGCTCTGTCGCACGAGCGAACAGCGGTGGGTATTCGCGAACGTCGCGTCCATGATCTACGCGGCGGGCGGTATCGGTATCCTCGCGGCCCAACACGGCGCGGCGTTGTCGCAGAGCGTGTTCGCGGTTGCGCTGTTCCTGCTGCTCCCGTGGGTGAGGTTCTGCTGGAAAACCCCCGTTCTCGTCGACATGCCCGCTCTGATGTTCGCTGTTCTCGCAGCTGTAGCGCTACCGGTGTCTCCTTTCGCCGCTCTCGCGCTCGCGTTCGCGGGGGCATACGTCAGCGAGCGGGTACCGGTGTGGGCTGCGATCTTCGCGTGGCACCCGATCCTGTTGCTCGCCCTGGTCGTGCCTCTCTTCAACTTCCTGTTCTGGCGTACCGGTGAGGTCGACGACGACGATCTTCTGGCCGACACGCTGCGACACCCGCTCGCGACAGGTATCTCGTGGCATAAGGGCATGTGGAACGCCAAGGAGATGCTCGCGCCCTGGGGCCTGTGCCTGTTCGCTGTCTTCTCGCCGTCGCTTTGGTTGACGACGGCCATCGTGGTGGGTTACGCGCAGCTCCTTCTCGCGACGGATACGGTTCGGCTTTTCCAGCAAGCCTCGCCGGTCGTCTGCGTCGCTGCCGCGATGGTCGTCCCTGCTTCAATCGCGTGGGTTATGCCCGCGCTTCTGCTCGTTCACTGGTATATCACCGCTGGGAGTGATGGAATATGAGCAAGAGGAAAGGCGCGAAGCGACGCGGGTTCCGAATGAGGCCTGATCCGGGGAAGCGGGTAGCGATACTCGTCCCGAGCGACGACCAGGTGAAGACCGAGTTCGCAACCTCGCTGGTCAATATGATCCAGCACACCTACCACGAGCCCGCACTGAAGAGTGTTATGGAGGCCTGCGTCGTCCAGTTCTTCGGTTCGAGCATCCTTCCGTTCTCTCGCGAGCAGCTCGCGAAGTTCGCCATCGCATCGAACGCGACTCACACCCTTTGGATCGACAGCGACATGCGGTTCCCGAAGGACATGCTGCTCCGGTTTCTGCGACGGGACGAGCTGATCGTGGGTATCAACGCGATGTCTCGACGAGAACCGTACCGCTGCACGGCGCAGACAGCACCGGGCGAGCCTCTCGTAACGACTGCGGATAGCAGCGGCTTGGAGAAGGTTCACCGCATGGGCTTCGGGGTTATGTGGGTAGCGACGAGCGTCTTCAAGGAGATGCAGAATCCCTGGTTCGACTTCAACTACGTCGAGTCCAAAGAGTGTTGGCAGGGAGAGGACTTCGCGTTCTTCGAGAGAGCGCGGGCACTGGGACACCCATTCTACGTCGATCACGACTTGTCGAAAGAGGTGTTCCACATGGGGTCGTTCGGTTACAACCCGATGATGATGAACGAGCTGGGTACTCCAGCTCCGTAGGGAGGTAGTCATGCACTACGAAAGGCTGTGTCAGATAGAACGAGCGGAAGGCGACGCTGCCGGTCTGGTGTCGGGCACGCTCACGACGGATGGTGAAGCATCGGACGGTCACATCCTGAACGTCCACGGGGTAAACCTGCCGAAGACAGCACCGCTGCTGTTCGGCCACGACGACTACAGCGGCAAGGGCAACCTTGGTAGCTGGACTTCGTTCGAGGCATACGGCGACGGGAAGAAGCTCGGGCGCTCGGGCATCAAGGGTACCGCGCAGATCGAGCTGGAAGGTGAAGGCGGTCAAGCCGAATGGCGTAACGACATCGCCCACATGATCGACAAGAAGCACATCCGGTCGTTCTCGGTGCGATGGTCAGAGGTAGACGAACCGGTGTACCGGACTAACCTGCCGTCCGATCACCCGGCGTTCGTCGACATCAAGAAGGCGAAGGGCCGCAAGCGCTACGGGCTGTGGTTCGAGAAGTGGCGGCTGCTGGAAGGCTCGGTTGTCACGCTCGGGGCCGACCCGTCTGCCCTGATCGGACGGATGCAAGAGGCGAACGGCGACCTGCGACAGTTCTGGCGCGGTGTGGTCAACGACTCGATGGCAGAGACGCTCGACTCGGGCAACCTGGTCGGCGTCCAGGTGGGTGACGAGGTGATCTTCGTCGAGCGATCCATCCACGCCGCGATGCTGGAGGCTGCGAACGAGCAGCTCTCTCTCGCGATCGACACGCTTCAGGCCGCTACGTCGCTGGGTATCGAGGCATACGAGAGCCTTCGTACCGACATCGGTACCACAACGACGGGCAGAGAACTCACCCTCCACCTCGAGGAGGTCAGCGACGGCGACCTCGACGAGGAAGAGGAAGAGGACGACAGCACGACACGCTCCGAACCTGAAGAGGTTGCGGTGACGGAACCACAGGAGACGAAGGAGGCCGCAACGCTCCCGGCCATCACGACACCGGGTCAGGTGATTCGGTTGCTCCATAGCGAGCTGAAGACGGCTCGCGAGGAGATGAAAGCAGAAGCGCGTGAGATCATGCGGCACGCGCTCGGAAAGGTTAGTTAGATGGATCCTACGAACACTGGCAACGTCACCCCCGCACCGGGTAGTCCGGTACCGGAAGGTGAAGCAGGAGCCCGCGAAGCTGCGGGGATGAGCGCGATCGTCGCGAACATCGTCGCAGGCGAAAAGGCTGCGTGGATGAACGAGATGCGCGAAGAGATCGAAGGTTATTCGACGCCGCAAGCGGCACCGGTAACCGTCGATCGGGCAGGTGAGCCGCTCATCAAGCTCACGAGTCCCTACCAGCGCATGTACGACGCGATGGACGAGCCGACGAAGCAGTGGCGTAACGCCGACTCTGATCACTGGATGGCCGAATGGCTGCGTGGTCAGGTGTGGCGCGACCACGCTCGGATGTTTCAGGCGAACGCCGAACTCGAAAAGATGTTCGGTCGAGCTGCGACAACCGAAGGCGTCGCCACGGCATCGGGCGCTCTCTCGACGGGTACGGGTGGAGCGCTCATCCCGCGTCCGATGGAAGCGGTCGTACTGATCGCGCGTGACAAGGTTGCGAAGATGCGTCGATGGGCGCAGCGCTACCAGATGACCGCGCAGACGCACACCGTTCCGACCGCAGCCGCGATGACTGCGAACATGGTGGGTGAGTCCACGACCGGCGCGCAGGGTGAGCCGACAATCGCAAGCGTCCAGATCACGGCCAAGAAGGGCCAGGTGAAGGCCGTCGCGACTGTCGAGGCTCTCTCCGATGTGGCGATCAACCTCATCAACCTGTGGGCGCAGCGCGGTGGCGCGGCGCTCGGTACCTTGGAGGACAACCAGTTCTTCAAGGACGGCGACGGAACCGGGAATAACATCTCGGCGTTCCTGACGGGCACGGCGTACAGCGAAACGACTTCGGGGGTTCTCGCTTTCCTCGACGTCAACGCGATGTACTACACGCTCGAACAACAGTACCGACAGAACGCGGTGTGGCTGATCTCGTCTGACGTATTGCAGATGCTCTCGCTTCTGCGAAACGCGACGACCGGCGCGCAGTTCTACCTCGGTATGACCGAGAAGCCCGGACCGATCTCTGACGATCCGACTGCTGAAGGTACCCTCATGCGCCGCCCGGTGTACGAGGTTCCTTCGACTGCCGGTACCGTCTGGTTCGGCGACATCGGCGCTTCCTACATCATCGGCGATCGAATGGGCCTCAGCTCCAGCGTGAGCGATCAGGTACGATTCGAGGAAGACGAGGTTGTGTGGAAGCTCACCGAACGGTTTGATGGACAGTCCATCGACGCCGTTGCTTCCCAGGTTGCCACCGGAATCACTTCGGCGACAGACGCAGCCGCATAGACAGTCTGAACTTGGGGGGCGGGTTCGCCCGCTCCCCTCGTTCACACTCTTGGGAGTTACAGTGGAACGATCAGAACAGCGACAGGTTCTCAAGAAGCTCCAAGGCATCGTGAATAACCGCAACGACGCCGACGCGATGGCAGTCGTCGACGAGGTTCGCGAGTACGTCGGTACGTTTCCCCATGCAGACGCCACCGCCGTTTCTGAAGACGAAGTTCCTGAAGAAGCACGCGTCGAGGAAGACGGGCGCGACCGACAGGAAAGCAAGGGACGAACGCGAAAGGGGTAGATTCAAATGGGTGACCGCGCCGCTACGCCGCCTATTCCCGGTGGACTAACCGGGTTCGTAACTCCGTCCGTCATCGCGATCCCAGTCGCGTACTTCGCGCGGGCAACCGTACTCACTCGGGCGTCGTTCCGTGTGAACGATGCGCCCTCGGGCGGGACGGTAACGGTAGAGCTGAACACTGCGGCAGACGGATCGGGCAGCGACATCGAGGCCACGATCGCAGACGGCGAGAACTTCGCGACGCAGACGGGTTCGGTGGCGATAGCGGCGGGCGGTTACCTGTACCAGCGCATAACCGCAGAGAGCGGCAGCGCGATGAGCCTCTCGGGCGAATACGAGATCGAGTCGGCGATCGGCGCGACGGTATTCTTGACGACGCTCGCCCACGTAAAGCTCGACGCGAAGATCGCTGGCACTGACGCTGATCGGGACACCGTGCTGACTCAGCTCATCCAAGCGGTATCGAAGCAGATCCAGACGCACACCGGTCGACAGTTCGTCTCGACAGCGACGACGGGCGAGCGGATCACCAGCGACGGATCGAACCTCATCCAGACTCACCACTACCCGATCATCTCGATCGCGGCGCTCACCCTCAACGGTACCGCCCTGGTCGAGGACACCGACTTCGAGATCACCGAACGCGACAAGATGCTCGGGCAGATAGCGCGGATCTCCAGCGATTCCCCGATCGGATGGCTGCGAGGTACCCGTGTCGTGCAGATCACGTACACCCACGGGTATGCGGCGATCCCCGACGACGTAATGTGGGCAGCGACGACGATGGTCGTGAACCGGTTCCACGAGACGCTTCGCAGCGGGAAGGGTTGGCGCGGGCTGAGTGGCAGCGCAGTCGATCCGAACGCGAGCGTCACCTACGACAAGGAGCTGTGGAAGAACGAGATCGTCCCGCTTCTCGCTCCGTACCGGTCGATGGTGTGCTGATGGCATTGGTAATCGCAGCGAAGCTGAAGTTCGATCCCGGCGTGAAGCGCAAGCTCGCGAAGCTAAACCCAACGGCGACCCCGCGCGTGTTCGAGAAGGCCGCGATGGAAGTCGCGCTTCGCATTCAGACGCTCGCGCAGAAGAAGTACATCCTCAGTGGTAACGGGCCCGTACACGCGAAGTACCTGACGCACCGTACCGGTAACCTGCGCGACAGTATTCGCGTCGATCGCAGCGGGCTCCCGCGGAAGATCGAGGTGGGTACCGAGGTTCTCTACGGCGCTTATCACGAGACGGGCAAAGGTGTCAAGAAGGCGCGACCGTTCATGGCACCTGCACTGAAGGAAGTCCAGCCGAAGATCCCGGCGATCTTCGTCAAGCATTGGAAACGAGAGGCGGGCCTGTAATGCCTTCGCGCGCACAGTCGATTCGGGTACTCATCGAGGCGATCGTTACCGCACAGGTACCGGCGATGAACTTCTCCTACGACGGGCAACCCTTCGACAATATCGACAACAGCCTTTTCCCTCACTGCCAGATGATCACGGTAGAGGACGATCCCGAGCTGCTCGACTTCAAGCAAGAGAAACGCCGAGTGGTGACAACCATGTTCATCGGGTACAAGCCTTCGTCCACCGCAGACGAGGGCGCGAACCGCGAGACGATTCAGGTAGACCTCGAACTCATTCGCGACGCGATCTTCGCCGACCCCGACCTGACGAGCAGCGTGGACGGCAGCTCGACGAGCGGCTCGACGATCTCGTTCGGTAGAGACGGAGCCACGATGTTCGGTTCGCTGGAAATTACCAGCGACGAGGTGTTCTAATGCCGACCGCCTACGAAGACCTCTACACCGCAACGAAGGCGATCGTGGCGGCTGCGAGCGCAGCGTCGACGACGACGCTCACCCAAGCGGGCTCGAACTACGGTACCGACTTCTCGATCCCGTCGGGTACCGGGCTCTACCAGGTGAAGGTGCAGCCCGAGCAAGATTATCCGCGAGGGACTGTCAACTATCCCCGCGCCACTGTTACGATTCTCATTCACCACTACCGGTCGTCGCTCGTCAACGAAGAGGCGTTCCTGCACTCGACGATGTTTCAGGTTGCAGAGCGAGTACTGGTAGGTTCGGTGTGGACCGCAGAGAGCGGTATCTTCGGGCTCGATCCGAACGAAGAGCCCGCGATCGAAGATGGAGAACGGGTTGGGAACGTGATCAGCTTTCAGGTGACCGCTGTCGTCCTGATGAACGCTACATAGGAGAACCGAAATGGCAGACGAACTATTCGACGGAGCAGCGGTAGCGGTTGGCGTGCAGAGCGCGTTCGGCACACCCAACGCATCGGTACCGGCATTGACGACACCTCTCACACTCGCGGACGGGTGCGTGCTGGGTGACGCAGAGAGCGGCGACGCGGCGAGCGGTATCGCTCTCCCGAGCATCGTCGGGATTCACCGCGCAGTGGCAGTCGTCGCGGGCAGCTTCACGGAATCCGCTGACGCCTTCCAGAAGGCAGAAGTGAACGGGCTCTCGATCTCGTGGGTTATGCAGGGCAACGGACAGACGACGACGAACCCGGTCGCTACCGGTGAAGCGGAGATCTCTACGACGATCCCCGGACTCGACGCGATCCTCCAGAGCGCAGGATTGGAAGAGGCGAACGGTACCGATCCCGTCGTCGAGTACACGCCCAGAGCGTCCACGATATACACAACCTGGAAGCTGTTCCACGGCGACCTGGCCTTCGTGTTCTCGGACTGCATCGTTGAGTCACTCACTCTCGCCTTCACGCCCGCGCAGTCGGTAATCGTGACGGCGAACATCGCGGTGGGTACCTTCGACACCTCGACCACAGTGGACGGCTTCACTTTCCCGACGATCGACTACGAAGAGATGGCATCTCTCACCGGTCCCGTCGTCGAGGGCGTCGCGTTCACGGCGTTCAATCAGGTACGCGGGTTCGAGAACCTCACCATCACGATCGCGAACGCAGTCGAGAAGTTCGGCGACTCGAACGTGGATGTCTCCGGTGAGCGTCAGTCGCAGACGAGCAGGATCATCTCGGTAAGCGGGACGCTGTACTCCGCTACCGCAGACAGCGACGCAGAGTTCGCGAACCTGATCAACGCAAGCGCGCCCACGCACGACCTCTCGTTCCAAGTCGGTACCGCAGCGGGTAACGCCGAGGTCTGTAACGCGTTCAAGATCGAAGTGAACAACCTGCAAGCGAAGGACATCAAGTACAACAGGATCGGTACCGCGATGGCCGTCGAGCTGAACGATTCCAAGGCCACAGCGACGAGCGCAGGAGCAGAGTTCAAGCTGACGCTCAACTAGAGGACGCGATGGCCGACAAGCTGAAGACCAAAGTCGTTCTCGACGGTGACGCGAAGGGTGCGACCAAGGCAATAAAGAAGACAGAGAAAGGTCTGAAGGGACTGGGCGGTGCGACGAAGCGCCTAAGCCTCGGCATGGTCGCGGGCTTCGCTGCCGCGGCCATCGCTATTCGCGGGCTGATCAAAGGTATCGGTGCGTCGATCAAGGCGATGAACGTCCAAGAGGACGCGATCAACGCTCTCGACGGGGCGCTCGCTCGACTCGGGCCGTCAGCGCAAGGTGTATCGAAGGCGCTGCAAGAGCAAGCCGCCGCGCTCCAGCAGATGACTCGGTACGGTGACGAAGAGATCATCCAAGCTCAAGCGCTTATTGCGTCGTTCGTCAGCGAAGAAGCGCAGATCAAGAAGGCGACGAAGGCCGCACTCGACCTAGCCGAAGCGAAGGGCATGTCGCTGAAGGGTGCCGCCGACCTGATCTCCAAGACTCTCGGCTCGTCGACGAACGCGATGTCGCGGTACGGCATCGAGGTCGAAGGTGCAGTCGGATCGACGGAGCGCCTCGCGTCTCTCACGGGAAACATCGAGAAGGTATTCGGCGGGCGCGCACAGAAGGCCGCAGAGACCTTCAGCGGTAAGGTGCAGCAGCTCAAGAACGCGTTCGGCGATATGCAGGAAGAGATCGGTCGAGGCGTCACCAAGAACGAAGAGATGATCGAGTCGATCGACAAGATGCGGGGGAACGTCGAAGACCTAACCCCCGCGATGGCCGAACTCAGCGAGCAGATGGTAACGCTGGGTGTCGACTCAGTGAACGCTCTCGTGAACATGGGTAAAGCGATCGGTGACGCCGTTCTCCTGTTCGAGGGAAACGACATGGCGTCGGCGATGGACGATACCGCCATCGCTACCGGTGTCCTCGAAACCCGCGCGATGGAACTGGGGATCACTGTCGAGGAACTCCAGCTCCAATTGAAGAAGACGGTTCACGAGAACCATGTCCTCGAGGCGTCGACGAAAGAGGTAGCGGTCGCCCTCGAAAGCGAAGCCCAAGCCGCAGAGCGCGCCGCGGCGGCGCAGAAGAAGCTCGACGACGAAGCCGAGGCGACCACCAGCGCCATGAAGAAGCTGGGTGACGCCCTCGGGATCGTTACCTCGGCGCACCTCGAACTGGAGATCGCGAAGATCAGCGAAGCGTTGGAAGAGGTACGCGTTACGTCGGGCGAGTTTTCGCAGGAGTACCAGTACGCCGCAGAGATCGCAGAGAAGAAAACGGACGAGCTGAAGGAACGCATCGTCGGTTTGCGCGACGGGATGGGCGACGTCGGTGAGGCTGTCGAGGTAACGGCAGAGAAGGTAGAGCAGTTCGCGACAGCGACGCAGGAGGCGGGCGTCCAGGTGGTGCAGATGTCCACTAACCTGTCGAAGGGAATCACCTTTCTGCACAACACGGCCATCGCTTACGACGCCCTGACGAAGAAGATCGGTGAGGCCGCAGCGCAGCAAGCGGTACTCGCGTCGGGGATGGCTACTCTCTCGCAAGGTGGTACCCGAATTCGACTCGCGGGCGGCGGTTCGCGACTCGTGAACACAACCGGTAGAGGCTCCAGCTCGATGTCTCTCAGTGAGTTCGGTACCGGTGGACGAACGCAAGTGGACGCTGACGGAAAACTGAGGCCCGCATAATGGCATACCGCGCACCGCTCTTCTCGTATCAGCACGCTTTCCGTGACGCGTACTACGATTACGGTGGAGATGTCAGCGCCTCGCACTCGATCAACACCGATCACCCGCTCCACGGGCTGTTCGACAACCGGCTCGCCTCCTTGTGTCAGTTCGCGGCGAGTCAAACTGATCCGTACTTTCAGGTCGACCTGGGCGGTGGCCCCGAGACCGGATTCAACCGGTTGATCATCCCGAAGGATCACGACATCTCAGAGCTGAAGGTGGAGCAAGCCGACGACGAAGCCTTCACCACGAACGTCGAGACGCTTCACGCGTCGGACAGCTCAATAACAATCGGTACCATCTACGACTCGGGCGAGTTCGATACCGCAGCGTCGACGCGCAGGCACATTCGGGTGACGATGGTCGGGACGTTCATCTACTACCTACCGGAGCTGTACCTGACGAAGCTCGTGTCTCTCACTGTCGGCCCTGATCACACCAAGACGGTCGACATGCAGAAGTCGAACGCGACGCTGATCGAACAGCCGACCGGCCTAACGATGGCCGTCCAGCACGGATCCAACCAGCGCGTGATCGAGTACGAGTTCACCTATCCGCTGGAGAGCGCAGACATTACCGCAGTCGAGGCGCTCGCGGCCTACGTCGGTACCCACCGTCCCTTCTACCTGAGTCCCGCGTCGTTCTCTGCGACGCCCGACGCTGACGATCCGCCGCTGTTCGTTCGCTTTACCGAGATGCCGCGCTTGCAGTACGGGCCCGCCGCGAACCTTGGAGTCGAAGCGAAGACCGCAACCATGACCATGCTAGAGAGCCTCGACTAATGTCGCGAGAGATGAACGAAGAGCAGGCGATACTGTGGTCCTCGACTAACATCTCCGTCGTAACGATGGCGAAGATCTCTACCTTCTCGAACCGCGAAACCAAAGAACCGGCATACGAGTTCTACTACGCGACGCTCTCGATGGCCTACGACTACGGTGACACCCAGGAGTACAACTACTTCCTGCCTCACCTCATCGGCGGCAGCGACTTCTTTACCGGTATCAGCCACGTTCCCAAGCCGAACGACACCACTTCGACATCGCAGGGGTACAACCTCTACCTCCAGAACGGCCCTCGACTGAACTGCCCGTCGGAGTACCTGGGCAGCAGCGGCATCGAGGGCGCGGACATCGAGGTGTCGCAGCTGCTTCTCCCCGACAACCTGATCGGTGATCTGCACGGCAGTCGCCTCAATCTTTGGAACTACATCGGCGACGAGCATACGGTTCTGTTCCGTGGCCGGGTTAAGCGCATGACGGACATCACCGCAGAGAAGTTCACGCTGGAGTGCGTCACCTCTCTACCGGACATCGCGAACGTCTGGGCCTACGCCAACGACGAGACAAGCACCGATCCCATCGACCTCGGCCTGAGACTCCCGTTCGTGTACGGCAACGCGAAGAAGATCCCCGCGATCAACTACGATGTAGGTTGGGTGACGACGCTCGCGGAAAGCATCACCTCGTCAGAGACAGGATCGGGTTACGAGATCAGCGACGGTACCGGACTCCCGTCGGGCTCGTTCTCTGCGCGCATCGACGGCGAGGTACTTACCTGCTCGACCGGTGCCTCGACGAGCATGACGATCTCTTCGCGTGGATCAGGTGCAACCGCTCACGAGGCGGGCGCTGTGATCAGCGAGATCCTCTCGACGACAACCTACATTCTGAACGGCGCTCCGTCCGTAGCAGTGGACGCTCTGTACGTGGTGAACCCGATCAGCAACCAGCTCGTGCGCCTCGACTCGTCGCACTCGTACACCGAAGAACTCGACGGATGGGTTTCGGGCGTCGGTAAAAACTGCACCTACATTCAGTTCTCTTCAGCGCAGCTCACCGACCTGATGGACTTCTTCAATACACAGGGCGCACCTCCTGGCGGCGTCACCCAGCAACCGGTGTTCGAGGCTGCGGCTGCTGGCGTCGAGACGGTGCGTGCGCCGCTCATCACCCGAAGCTACGTCGCCGTCGCGCTCGAACCCACACCGATGAGTGGGCCGAACATCTCGGACGTTGTGGTACAGGCGGCGTCGCCCCCGATGGTGCTGCTGAACAACACGGCTGGCGGTAGCGAAGGTGGCATCCTCTACATCCCGTCGGGTTCTGCCCCGAGTCAAGGTAGAGAGATCGAGCGCTTCCGAGTCATCATCAATATGGATGCCGTACCGAACTCGAACACTACCTACCTCCAGTGCTCGTTCGACTTCCTTGGGACAAACGGAAGCGTCAGCAAGACGATAACTTCTGGTGGCGCAATCGAGTACGGTACTGCCATCGCGTCGGGCTGGTACACCCCGTCGGGCTCGAACAATATGGAAGACCTCGAACGCGCGTCGGTACCTACTGCCTCGACGCACGAGAACTTCGTCTGCATCTTCATGGCAGGTGCCGTGTCGTCAGGTGGCGGGTGCAACATCTATCCCGACTCCTGCTACGTCGAGTGCGAGCTGGTACCGGTACCGCTCGAACGAACAGCCGACGTAGAGGTATCCTCGTCGGGCGCGAGTACCGGTTACGGGCTGCGCTTCTTCTCTGATCTCCAGGGTATCGAAGTCCCGCGCGTCATTACCGACTACGAGATCGCAGAGGACTTTGAGTCGGGAACGTGGAGCGCGTACGGCTGCACCGCAGCGCACTCAGCCGTGCAGAAGTACACCGGTACCAATTCTCTCGCACTCACCTGGGACGCAGACGCTCACGCAGGCGCAGAGGTGTGGGACACCGATGTAATCACCGGTTGGGCTGGCGTGAATTGCGTCGCCGCCCTCGACGCAGGCGAAGGACACCGAGCATCGTCAACGTATGCGCTGGAAGGTTCTGCGGTCAGCGCCGACACGAACTCGGTACTTCACTGGGATACATTCGGCTCGGTTACTCTCGAAGGATTCGAGTCGGGAACATGGGTCGCATCCAACGGAGCAGCTGCGATCTCTGCCACTAACCCCCGCACTGGAACGAACAGTCTCGCTGTGACGTTCGACCCAGAGGTAGAGCAGGATTCAATCGCGTTCAGCACTAACAGCGCGTCGGGTTGGACTGACGGTGGCCCAACAGATGTGACCTACGAAACCGGGTTGGGCCACACTGAGGGGTCGGGGTGTATCAAGGCGGCGGTTACCGGCGGCACGGCTGTTCACTCCGCTCGCACGCCGACGTTCAGTAACGTGGACATAAGCGACTATGGAACAGACGGGCAGCGCGGGTTCGCTGTCGACATCTACGTTCACTGGGGATCTGACACCACTCCCTCTGGAGTCGAGGTCAACTTCCTCGACACCGGTACCGGGTATTGCAACACCACGTTCCCGGCTGACAATTTTACCGACGACGCGTGGCATACCATCATCTGTTCCCACGACGAGATGGGTTACTTCAGGTCGTCCTTCGATCCAACAAAGGTTAATCAGATCACGTTCGTATTCGCCCGAGTGTCGGTCGCAGGTACATATATCCTGATCGACAACCCGCGCTGGATCAGGACGGACACTACCGTTCAGAACAACGCAGTCGGCGGCGTCGACATGACCGCGATTGACGACGCCTACTCTCTTCAGCACTACACAGGCGGCGATGTTAGGCTAGATCCAGCAGCCGTCGGCGGATTCCTGGGCGAGCCAATCCTCGACTGCGACATGTGGTTGTCCAGCGCCTCGTGGTCGAGCACGACTGTCGGTACCGACTATTGGCTAATGCCGATGGATCCGATTGACCTGCGCGAGCAGTGGCAGCTCATCGAGAGCACGCCGCCCCCTACGGAAGTAGGTGCGTCCTTCGACATAACCAACATCAATTCGATGAGGCTCAAGATTCACAACCAGCAAGGCGTCTACACGCGAGGGTGCGCGCTCGTCCATTACTTCGACGACCTGGGTGGGTATTCGCCGCTCACCGGTCCCGACCTCAACCTGTATCGAGGACTCGACTACGACGAGGGGAAGAACCTCGTCATCTTCGACTTCAAGATCAAGAAGGGAGGCTCGACAGGACCGGTTAGTTTCAGGTTCGGTCAAGACGCCGACAACTACTACCACACCGAGTCGCAGTACACGACGGACGACTTCACCGAAGACACCTGGGTGACGATGATCCTCACGACGACATCGCTTCCCCAGGTGGGCGGTACCGGTAACGACTTCGCCGACGAGAACCATATTGATTACTTCGCCGTCGAGTTCAACCAAGCGACGCCCTCGGCTACCGCCCAGGTGTACCTCGACAACGTGAAAACGATCACTCAGAACATGATCGCGCAGAACAACGCGGTGGGTGACAAGGACTTCTACTCGTACCAAGACGCCTACAAGACGGCCTACTACAGCACCGCCGACGTAAACTCTGGCAGCCACTATGTGGTGTGGTTCTCTGACGCTGCGTGGACAGGTACCGATCAAGACCACGACACTGCATACGTTAGGCAGAACGTCAATCCGCCCGACCTGAAGGACACGTGGAAGACGAACGTGTGGTCAAGCGCGCCGCGCTTCCCGTACCTCGGCGGCATAACCGAGTTCGACTCAGAGAACATCAAGACGCTGCGGATACTGTGCGAGATCTCGACGGGGCTCTACCCTCGCGACCCGTCAGCGGTCCACTACTTCGACACCCTCCAGAAGAACACGCCCGACATTCAGTACTTCGCCGACGAGTACAGCGCGATGACTCACCCGGCAGACATCATGCAGCACTGGATTACAGCGATCGGTGACGAGGTACTCGCGTACGGTACAGCCCACGACCTGATCTCAGCGTTGGGGCCTGACGCGGAGTGGGGATTCGATTGTCGCTCTCTCGGGTTCTCGTGGCAGGAGGTACTGCACCGGATGGCGTTCGAGGCGAGGTGCAGCGTGTCGCCCATCGACCTGCCCTCTGGTCGTCGATGGAACTTCCTTTCAGCGTCTAACAATTACGGTTACGGCGAAACTGAGTTCACCCTAACCCAGCAGCACAGCATCACCGATCACGGGCACGACCTTGAGGATCTCGCCAGCTCGTTCTCATTCCGGTACGCGTTCGACGCGTCGCTACCCGGTGGGGGCGACGAGTCCGGTTACCGGTTGTCGCTCGCTGCGACTCCCACGACGAGCGACGTTCCGATCACGACAGCGAAGCTCGATGCCGCATCGAAGAGGTTCGGCCTCGTCGAGGCCGATGTGGTCGCGTTCCGCTGTATTCAGGACGCCGCTACCGCACAGGACGCCGCAGGGTACTACGTTCAGGAACGCATTATGACCTACCGGCATTACGTCTACACCATCGAGAACGTGGCGTGGATGGACGCGATGCAGATGGCGGTGGGTGACATCGTGAACATCACCCCGCCCTGGGAGAACAGCATCAGCCGGTGTCGCATAACCTCGATGACAAAGGGCTTCAGCGATAACATGTGGACGCTCACTGCCATTAGTGTTCGGTACTCTGGAGAGAAGACATGAGAAACTACCTACCTATCCTGCTCGCTCTCTTGCTCTTCGCGACGAACGCTACCGGTCAGTCGAGCTGGCCCGCGTCGAAGGTTCTGTTCGACGATGCCGAAACCCTTCAGTTCAAGTTCGACGAAGGCGACCTGGGCGGCGGCGGGACACCGACGGGCAGCGAAGGTCAGGTTCAGTTCTACGAGGCGGGCGCGTTCGGCGGCGCAGCGAACCTCATCTACGACGCGACGATGACCAACGCCGAGTGGGACGGGTCGTCCTATCACCTCGCGGTGGGTGACGCCGACGAAGGGCTGCTGAAGATCGGTACCTCGTTCATCGGGCAAGCGAACGACACGCTCTCGACGACAGTGTTCGACGACGTTCTCCTGATCTACAACCCGACCGACACCATATCGGACATCGCCTACATGTTCGTCGGGTCGTCGAACGTCCCGCGCTTCGTTATTGCGGAAGAGGGTGCCAGCCTCGCGACGTACAACCCGCGCTCTATGGTGATCGGTCCCGCAGCGACGCTCGCCAACGTCGACGAGAATATCCTCTGCTCGACGAACTTCTCGGTGATCGACTGCGACACAGGCGGTACCGGTGCCGACCTGGGCGTGATGGACGACATCGAGCTGGGTGGTTCGATCTTCGCGCCCGACGGGACAGCGGGCGCTCCCACGTTCGCGTTCACCTCTGACGCTACTACGGGATTTTACCTTCAGGGCGCGAACCTCCCGGCGGTGTCTATTGCTGGTGTCGGGCGGTACTTCTTCACAGCGAGCTACTTCCAGACGAAGCCGATCCGTACCGAGAGCGGTGCC
>Ga0255040_10000134_pt1 | contig 16545 bp, 13 predicted proteins | sample BC1_12_2_MG_FD_181711 | JGI IMG/M metagenome (GOLD analysis project Ga0255040, IMG submission 181711) | Seawater microbial communities from Strait of Georgia, British Columbia, Canada - BC1_12_2 | ecosystem: Environmental > Aquatic > Marine > Strait | place: Canada: British Columbia | collected... | reverse complement strand
ACCATATAAACTATCTGTTAGTGAATTTTGACGATCTACCTGAAAAAGTATTACTTTTATGTTAATATCGCCCTCCAACCACTCTCTACCAAAGTCTATTTCTAAGTCAAAATCATCACCCGAGAAAAATTTATTTGATCTATTAATGGGAATTTGTTTATTTCTGGGCATATCTTTTTATGATAAATATTTATACTTTGTAAAAAAGGAGTTAATATTATAAATAATGTTGGATATTAAAAATCTAAAAGGTAAGAAAGCGGAAGAACTTTTAAAAACCTACGAAGGCAAAAATCCCTATATAAGATTTATGAAGAAGAAGTATGAACTTGAATCTTCATATTACTTAACTACGGGTCAGGCTAAGTATGTTATAAATTTTAATAATACCGAACCAAAAAAAATGGATAAGGTAATTGAGATTACAGATTATTACGCGGAAACCTTAAAAGAAGAACACAAACTAAAAAATACACCTAAGAAAATTATGGTAGAAACTTTATTAGCTGAAACTGATAAAGCCTATCACGCACTTTGTAAGTTATATAAAAATCAAGAAGGTGTAAAACTACTTTGGATCCCAAAAACACAACTATTAGATGATTTAATGTATGAGGATATTGATGTTGTTGTTGATTACGAAAAATATTCTAAAATGGATAAACGTGGATGGAAAGCGTTTAACCATCAAGAAGATGGTATAAAATTTTTAGTTAAGAATAATGGTTGTATCTTAGCTGATGATATGGGATTAGGTAAGGTCATTGCTAATGATGTTCCTGTTTTGACACCTGACGGTTGGGTACCTCATGGTTCTCTTAAAAGGGGTGATTATGTTATAGGGTCAGACGGTAAACCAACAAAAGTTATGGAAACGTTTCCAAACCCATTAAAAAATTATTATAATATAACTTTTACTGATGGTACTGTTGTGGAATCTTGTGATGAACATTTATGGTCTGTACAAACAAGTAACCATAAAAAAAGAGATAATGGGTATGTTGTTAAACCATTAAAAGATTTAATGGGTGATTTAACTTATGGTAACCATAATAACACAAAATGGTTTATACCTATGGTTAAACCAGTTGAGTTTAATGGAAGGGACATTTTAATTGACCCTTACCTATTAGGGTGTTTATTAGGTGATGGTGGAATAAGTCAAAGGTATATAACTCTATCAACAATAGATAATGAATTATTAGACGAATGTTCAAGTAGATTACCGAAAGACTATTTCTTTGATCAAGTAGATGGTAAAAATGATTATCTATTAAAACAACAAATTACGGAAGATACTGTCGGCACTAAACATAAATTAATACAAGAACTGAAGGAATATAAATTAATGGGTACTAAATCTGACACTAAATTTATACCAGAAGATTATAAATATAATAGTAAAAATATAAGACTTGAAGTTTTACAAGGGTTATTAGATACTGATGGTTGGTGTTGTAAGGATAACGGGACAATCCAATACTATTCAGTCTCTAAACAATTAACAGATGATGTTAAAGAATTGGTGCAGTCTTTTGGTGGTGTTGCTAGGCAAACTTCTAAAGTGGGTAAATATAAATTACCAGATGGGGTAGTTAAAGAATGTAAAGAATGTTTCATATTAACAATTAATTTACCCGAAGACATTATACCATTTAAACTCCAACGCAAGATCATCAACATGAAAATTGATAAAAAATATTTACCATATAGGGGTATTAAAAACATTGAATTTTCTAGGGAAACATATGGTCAATGTATAAGTGTTGAATCTATTGATCACCTATATGTAATGGATCAATATGTCGTAACCCACAACACCTATCAGTCTATCGTAGCCGCATTGGAGTGTGGTGCTGAAAGAGTATTGATCGTTTGCCCATCATCATTAAAAATCAATTGGATGAGGGAGATAGAAAACTTCACAGACGATGTTGCAATTATTAGTGGTAGAGAATGGGTAAATGCTAGGTTTGTTATTGTTAATTATGACATCCTTAAAAATTTCCACACCATAATTGAACCAAAGAAGGATTATCAAGATTGGGAAATACTATCAGATATTGTAGATTTTAATCCTGATGTTATGATTTTAGATGAAGCACATTACATTAAAAATCACAAATCTATTAGAGGTAAAATATTAAAGGATATCGGAACAAACTACCCAACGGAGAGAGTATGGTTATTAACAGGTACACCCATTGCAAATAGACCAATGGATTATTATAATCTTCTATCAATAATAAGTTCACCAGTTGCTAACAATTGGGTTCACTTCGCAAAAAGATATTGTGAAGGAAGAAGGTTCAAAAAAGGTGGTAGATATATTTGGTTAACAGATGGGTCATCCAATTTAGATGAACTTGCAGTTAAGACAAAGAGAACTATTCTCCGCAGAAAAAAGGAAGAGGTACTAGATTTACCCGATAAGTTAATCACACCTGTTTATTTAGAATTAGAGAATACACAAGGTTATGAAGCGGTATGGGAAGAATATTTAACAAAACGTAAGGCAGATGGTAAAAAAGGAAACCCACAAAAGGATTTAGTAGAAATGGTATTGTTACGAAAGTTCATTGCTATGGAATCAGTACCCCACTCAATTGCAAAGGCAGAAGAAGCGTTAGAAGCTAATAGAAAAGTTATTATATTCTGTAATTTCTCTGATGAAATAGACGCATTTCTTGACCATTTCGGTAATAAATCTGTGTGTGTTAGAGGTGGACTGACTGATAATAAAAAACAACAAGCAGTAGATAGGTTTCAGGAAGATGATAGTTGTACAGTATTTGTCGGTCAAATCAAAGCTGCAGGTGTTGGATTAACTTTAACAGCAGCAGAAGTCGTGATTATGAATTCATTGGATTGGGTTCCTGGTACACACGAACAAGCTGAAGATAGAGCGTATCGTATAGGTCAAAAAAGAATGGTTAATATTTATTATATGTTAATGGATAAAACCATAGATAATTTAGTGTGGAAAATACTTAACGCTAAGAAAAAAGTCATTGGAACCATTATGGGTGAAGATGATATAATAAATGAATTTTTAAAACAAATAGAAAGATGAAAGTAATAGTATTTACAATGGATGGTTGCCCTTGGTGTAGTAACCTTAAAGAACAATTAGATGCAAAAGGTATCGAATATGAAGCGAAAGATGTGGATGAATTTTCTACTATGTATAATAAGTTTGTTAAGTTAACTAAAAATGATTTTTTACCAGCGATGTTAATTGGTAAAAACGCTTTAGTACCTCAAAAATCATTTAATACAATTGATGAAGCTGTTAATATTGTTGAAAATTTATTAACAGATTAACCATCATCTAACCCAGGAAAATTACCATTAACATAGTCACCAACAGGGGCTTTATTGTCCTTATCGTTGTGTAGGTTGAAATTGTCTTTGTTTTGACTATTATCTTTAATAAATTTATCTAATTTATTAATAAGTCTATCGTGTCCAGAGTAGTTATCATTAAAATTGGTGAATTGTGTGCCAAAATCACCTAGTAGAGAATTTTTAAACCCTTCTATGGCTTCCTTTTTTTCAGTGTCTTCCATATATTGAGCAGAACTCTCTATATCCCTTACTGCATCGGTTAATTTATTCATAGCTTTATGAAGTAAACCTATACAAATATCCATTCTTGCTTGGCCGTGTGATTTTTTTTTCACTTCTTCACTCAAAATATCTTTGAATTTCAACATATTAATAAATACCTGAATATTTATAAAAAAAGGAGAAATATGAGCACACCATTAAATGATGAAATAAAAGATCAATTATTTACACAAATAAAACATAGATTAGGTGCACCTATCAGAAAGATAGAATTAGATTGGGATCAAATGTGTTCCCTTTTAGCTACTTCAGTAGAGGATTACGCACAAAGAGTACAAGATTGGTTAATAGAGAATCAATGGTCATCTTTATTAGGTGAAAGCGCTTCAAAAACAGATATTGCATTCGCACTAACAACTAGATCATTAGATTTTGAAGCTAAATTTTCTTACGCTTATTCTAAAGCTGTTGGTTTACAAGCTAGAGGACCATATGAAATGAAGAAAGATTATATTGAGATTGAATATGGTAAACAAGTTTATGAGGTTCCGGCAGGTAGAGAAATAAATGAGGTATTATGGTTAACACCTAATAGCACTGATCACGCACTATACTCATTTGCTGGGTTTGGTGATGGTGGTTTCGCTGGTGGTTATGGTCAAGTTCCGTATGGTGGTTATGGGTCTGGTGGTAGTTTAGGGAATGGTGGGTTTTATGTCGCACCAGCTTTTGATGTTATGTTAAGAGCTCAGGATTTCTCACTTAAATCAAAATTATTGAGGAGTGAATTAACCTATAAAGTTACTGCTGGTCCAAATGGAACAAGGTTAATACACTTAATGCCAATCCCTGGTGGTAGATTAAACTTCGGAACGGGTATTAATGGTAGGAGTGTTGGTTTAGCTGGTACAAAAGTATGGTATCACTATTATGACACAACAGATATGAGTGGTGAAGAATTGGAGCAATGTCTTAGTGAAAACGAAGATATTATTAAATTACCCAATCAAGTACCTTTATCTAAGTTAGCTTATGGTGAATTAAATGAGCCGACTAGAGTTTGGGTTAGGAGGTATCTTACTGCGCTATTTAAAGAATCATTAGGTAGGGTTAGAGGTAAATTCAGTGGTGACTTAAAAGTACCAGATGCTGAACTGAAGATGGATTATGAATCATTACTTAATGAAGGTAAGGATGAACAAATAAAACTTTTAGAAGATTTAGATAAAAGATTAGAAAGACTCTCTAATAAAGAACAATTAGAAAGAAAAGCATCCGAAGCAGAAAGTCTTAATAAGGTTTTGACATATAAACCATTAGGTTTGTTCGTTATTTAATATTTTATCACTTTCATCCATACAATATTCATCTACAACACCAAACTCCTCAAACATATATGTTGGGGATATATCCATATTATTCCAGAATGTCATTTCTTGTTCGGTAATAGTCAGTAAATCTTCTAATTTATCTTGATCTGTTTCATTATATGGCATCCCTTTAGTTAATTCTAATTGTGACGATGTAAAATATTGTCTATCATCGGGTGATGTAATAAGTATCTCTTCTCTAACATCAGGATGGAAACAAACTAATAGTGGTTTAATTCTTTTATTAAAAGCGTCTAAGTATCTATCTACATTATATTCACCAGTTTTAAGTGGGTCATTCTCTATGATATCAGCAGGTATAAGTTCACAATTAATTATCATTTCTTTCTCTTCTGGGTCAAAAGGAAAACTACCATTATCTGCAATATATTTCTTTATCTTAGTTTTATTCCACTTCTTTTTAGTTTGAACATCACCATCCGATTTTTTAGCGCCAATGTTTACATAATAAATTGTATTACCCATATCTAAATCAAGGTTGTGAATTAACATTAACTCCATATGTGCTTGTTTAGGTAATGGGTTACCTGCTATATTCTTTTGTGTCCTTCTTTTAATATAATCCTTCTTCGACATTCTAACCCTTGATTTGTTAGAAATTTCGTAAAGTGGAATTTCTTGACTATAAATTCTTTCTATTGTATCGTAGTAATCATTAATAAAACCAGGACCGTCCCCATCTAATAACATTCTAATACCCCTATCTATAAAATTAGCAATATAAATAGGTAGTTTTTTAGACTTAATGGTGTTTCCTACTAATTTTACCTCACCATTTATTAAATCTGCGTAATTCTTTCTTGCTAAATTTATCGTTGCGGTGCAAACCTCATCGATAGATAACCCCATAACACCAAACATATAGATATCGTTATACTCAGCAACTACAGCGTCAGCACCAACATATTCTTTATTTTCTATCGTTGAGTGATGTCTACCATTAGAAACATACCTAAAATCACCTACATTGTCTGGGTTTGCAAAGTTGAACCCATCTGTATCACCAACCAATGGTTCAAACCCTTTATCATACATAAAACGAATCATATGTCTTAGGTATTGCCTACCAGTACAAGTAATTTTCTCGCCCATATTAGTATCACCCCAAGGAAATACATTGGGTGCTGAAATACTACCAAACATCCCATTATTCAAAATCTTTAATGGTAATTGTTTTTTATCATAATAGTTAGATTTATCCATATCCCCTTCCTTGGCATATTTCTTTTTTAATTCCTTATATAAATTACGATTTTCAAAGTTGTATTGGAGTAACCCATTCATTGCACCTGTAATATCAGCATTAGTAAAAATACCATGTGTGAGTTGTTCTGCAGGGTAAAGACCATCAAAATCAAACTTAATTACATTCTGAGCCCAACCTACTTCTAACAGTCGAGATAAACCACCCACAAAAGGTCTAAGGGGTTCGGTATGTGGTATACCAATACTATTGTGATAACTCCAACCTAACATTAATAATTTCCAAGTTGCTGCTGTACCCATTGTAGCACTTCTCATATATGAAGTTGGTAATACTTTTGATAAAAGAAAAGTTGCTTGATTAAAGATATTATCTACCTTTTCAGTTTCCCATAAATCATCTATTAGATACCTCTCTACAATGTAGTCACCAGTTACTTCTATATGTTGATCAGATAACTCTGTATCTTCTTTAATTTTACCCCATTCACCATTAGTGTCATCAAACCAATACTTATTATCTTTATCTAACCAAGTTGCACCAATCTTATCGCCCGGTACATAAACTCGATTCGGTTTAGCCGCACCAGCATATTTTGTGATATACTTTAGATTCCACATCTTTATTGATGAATTTATTGCTTGAGCTCTTCTTACTGCATGTGATACATCCATAATATTATAACCCCACATATATGTTTGTTCGTAATACTCCATCTCTGGTCCCATCTTTAGTGATTGTCTTTTACGATAAAAAGGTATTGGACCTAATGTTTTAGATATCTGTTTAATATCAAGACCTAATAGTTGTGCTCTCACAACAACAAAGTTCCAATCAAAGTTTTCTGAGTTATATCCCGCAATTATCGCTGGTTTTAAATGTGTGATTATTTTAAAGAAAGTAATAATTGCCTCCGATTCTCTATTTCTTAAATCATGAATGATTCTATCGTGTTTCTCTTGTGTTTCCGTTAGTGTGATATCGTGTTTAAATCTATTAAGAATTGACAATGCTTCATCAAAAGTAGTAATAGGGTTTGCTAAGGTATCTTCCATAGTAGAGTACACACCTTTGGAAACACCGATTCTTTCTATTTCTGATAAAAATTCCTTTCTACCCTTAGAGAATTCCTCTGGTGATTCAACACCCTCATCACCAATGATATTAAGTACATGCTCAAACCCCCGATTATCTTTAACCCCTATTTGGAATATACGTGATTTATCTGGTTCAAGACCAGTGGTTTCAATATCGTAAGACATTCTATGAATATCCTCATAATCATCCATACCCTTAAACAATCTTTTACCACTCTGTATTAAAAATTGTTCTGTTGGGTTAATTGTCATAAAGTTAGATCGGTGTTGTTCATCGAATGGATCAATACCCCCATCTTTAAAAAAGTTTATAAGGTTGGTGTATGATTTTTTTGTTTGGACAATGAATTTATAACCATTAACTAACCTATCAATGTCATCCTCACCAGATACATTAGTCACCAACTCTTTAATGGTGATACCAAGCTCCTTTAACTTACGTTTAATAACCTTTCTATCACCCTTGTATAGTTTATCTACCTGTGGGGTTTTCATCCATAAGAAAGGTTTAAATTTGTGTTTTTCGATACGTTTACCCTTCTCTGGGTCATGAATTATTAAACTTACTTTGTTTTCGTGGTAAGACGACTCAATACCAACTATATATTTTTGTTCATCGTAACCCTCTAAATATTTTGCGATTTCGTCTACTGTTGCTTTCTTCATTTAAAACTTTTTATTATATACTTTACCACAATGATAGTGATAATTGTTGACAATATCAATCAAGTATATTAATAAATAGTTCTTCTCTGGTGGGTGTGATTAATGTTCCTGACCCATCTAAAAATGTAATAGTGAATTGACCCATATATCTACCTGATTTTTTAGTGTCTCTTGCAACCCAATTATAAACAATATAATATTCGGGGTCACAATCTAATACACATTCACTGGGTTTTAATTCGATTGTTGCGTCACTACAAACCTTTTTACTATTGTTAGTTACATCGGTCATTGTAAAATTTATAGTGGCATTTTGAATTTTATCATGAAAATTCCTAAAATCATTTCTACCATCATTAACCAACTCCAATTTTAGGTTAGGTAGTGTACTCTTTTTATTTATAAAAAAATCCATTCTTTTTATTTAATAAATATCTAATATTATTATAATATCTCTAAATCCTCCCTCTCCCATATAAATCTATATTAATTATTTTATTTACCATATGTTTGAATCCACAATAGTTGGGGCTATCCCTTTATAATCTTGATGATTCACGAACCAAGATATAAAAGCGGTTTTGCATTCTACCAATGTACTATCCTTTGTTAATTCCAAATCCACTTGGTTGGGGGTTTCACATTCATAATAATCACCATCTAGATTTCCACTAAATTTGTGAAATTCGTATACTTCATCTTTTAATCGTAATAGGCAATTTCCGTTATCTACCAATTGGGTTGCTTGTTGTGTTGTTAAATGACTCATTTTTTATTTTATTAATTATATTAAGTATTCATTATTAATAAATACCTAATATTATTTTTATATAAACCTATATTTTTGTGTGTTGTAGTTTTGTGTTATTTCTGCTTGTGTTAATGCTCTGTTGTATATTTTAACTGAGGATATATTACTGTTACTAAAAAACTGATCAGGCGGAGTAGCTCTCCCTATATAAAGATTTTTTGTAACATCGGGATTAAATGATCCTCCTGTTGTTGTGGAATCTTCGGAGACACCATTCAAATACATTTCGTGATTAGTACCTTGAATTGTGATAGTTACATTGTACCAAGTATTATTAGTTATAGGTGATGTTGTGCGAAGGGTAGTTCCCGAAGTAACTAAAAAAACGAAGTCATTAGACCCGTTTATAAACGGGAAATTTATATCGGGATTACCCGATAATGGTCTTTTATGTAATATATATTGCGTGACTCCACTATTCAAGTTTATCCATACATCAAATGTAACATCCGTTGTAAAAGTATTACTTATCGAACCACCAACATCTATATAATCATTCACCCCATCAAAACTATAAGAGTTGTCATTAACAGTCAAACCATTCTCGAAACTACCCGATTCTGTTGGGTTAACTATGTTTTTAGCATCAGTAACATTGCCGCATAAATTGTTCGCTGCATCTACTTGAAATACAAGTCCATCTGTTACTATATCTCTATATCCTCCCGCACTCATTATTGATACCTATGTTTAGTTGCTTCGTAGTTTTGTAATATTTCTGCTTCCGTTAAAGTTTTACCAACACTTATATTTAAGTCTGCAATACTTCCTTGAAAATAATTAGCTGTAACAGCACTTCTTCCTAATGATTCTAAAGTTATCGGAGTTAAATTTGTTGTATGAGTTTGTGGGTTACTTTGATTAGTAGTGACTCTACCCGTATTTCTGTAAAGATAAAATGATGTATCTAACCCATTTCTTACTGCTACAAAATAAAGCCATTCTCCAAGTACCATAGCATTTGCACCTGCACCCGAAATATCCCAAAATTTAAAATCACCGCCCCTATTAACATAAATCCTACTTGAATTTGACATATAAAAGAAATAGCTAGCACTAAACCCCGCATCAACACCTACTAACAATTTACCAAATGATTCGAGTTTTGCCCAACAAGAAATAGTATGCGTGTCTGTTAAGTCGATAGTATTCCCTAAATCTATATAATCATTTACACCATCGAAAACAAACTCATCACCTACAAGAGAAGCACCATTAGTAAACGTTCCCGTTTCTGTTGGATTCACTATATTTCTTACCGTAGCACCATTATCACATAACTTATTTGCTGCATCTAATTGATAAGTTGCCCCATTTACTATTGCTCTACCTACAAATTGACCCATCTTATTCTTCTATTGGGGGATTCCATTCTTCGGTTGCCATTACGACTAATATCTCTTCGTGAGTATATGTAGGTATAGTCGGTGTTATTGCTGATACACTACTTGGCATATCTCCCTCCCATTTTAATACAAATTCTGTTTCAGCAACATTCTTACGAACCGTATCAGCAGAAGTCTGTTCAACTTGTGAATAGTCTACATTGTTTAATTCGGCTATCGGTGCTATTGCGTATGTCTTATTATTGTGTGCCATAATTTTTCTTTTTTTAGTTTATATATCTTGATTTAGTTGCATTGTAATTTTGTTGTATTTCTTGAGGTGTAAGTTCTCTGTTGTATATTTTAACATTGGATATGTTACCATTCATTGCAATTGCTTGACTATAATAAGCACCTATTGTTGTTTTTAGTCCTGCAAAGTCCATAAGACTTGTTGTAGGGAAAGTACCTGATGAAACACCAACAGCGGCTCCATCTAAAAACATTTTTGAATCTACCTCACTTCCTGCTTTATATACAACTAATAGATGATGCCAAGAAGTTGTGTCAGTAAAAGCGACTGTTTTTATCCAACCACCATTATTTAATCTATAATAAAGTCCATTATTATAAATAGATATTGTAAACTCACCTACTGAATTTGCAAAATCCCCGATTGAGAATATACCATCATTTGTTGGTGTTACAATATTTGTCTTAAACCATACACTTACAGATAAATCTCCTGTATAATTATCTCCTAAAGAATCTCCTATACTTGTTCCGCAATCAATGTAATCGTCAACCCCATCAAAACTATAAGAGTTGTCAACAACTGATGTACCATTCACAAAACTACCCGTTTCAGTTGGGTTAACCATATTCTTAGCGTCAGTAACATTACCGCAAAGATTGTTTGCAGCATCTACTTGAAATACAAGTCCATCTGTTACTATAGGTCGTTTATGATAATGTACTCCCATTATGATAAAGTTACATTATTTTGTGATTTAACTACCCAACTACCATCTGTAAAGTAGAGTTCACAACCCGTACCTATAAGAGTTAAGAAAATAGTAGTATAACCTAATAAGTTTGTTGGTGTTATTGTTACGTCATCAGCCCCTGCCGTTTCAGCGACATATATTATAGATATAACTTGACCCTCCACACCATCGGGTAAAGTCAATAAATCAGCACTTGTTGTTGTGGATATTTTTATAATACTCTTCGTTACATCTATATTGGATGTTACCCCAGTTGAAGTTATGTTTTGTACATTTAAATTTACATTAATGGCGTTTGTGGATAACGTAGTGTTTCCCGAAACATTATCATACTTTAATTCAAAAGGTGAACCACTTAATTGGAAAGGATTACCCATTTTAATTAACCAATCAGCGTCAGCGTACATTATATCATTACCACTTACATCAGCAACACCAAATAGTTGACCATCTTTATCATCAGTAATGGCAAATAACCCACCAGTTTGACCATCAAATGTAATAATACCACCTGTTGTGCCCGTTGTACCAGTAGATTGGACAATCTTAATTGTGTCTGACTCTAATGCTGCCGTTGATAGAAATTGTATGTCACCAGATACACCGAACTTTCCAGTTCCTGTAATATTTAAATCGTATCCACCACTTGCAATAGTTGTCCCAGTTGTTAAAGAACCACTTCCATCATAAATTCCATTACCATCAGAGGAACCACCAGTTGTTCCACTAACTAAAGTTCCGCTTGAATCAACACCTATGTTGGTTATACTTGTCCCTGTACCTAAATTCTTAATAACAAAGTTTCCATTTTGAACTATCACATCCCCGTAAGGAGTTGAACCATTCGTATTGTAGTTAAAATAAAGATTTTGGTTTATTCCACTCTGCATTATAAAATCAATCCACGAACCCCCACTACCCGCACCAATGTTTGACCTTCTAAAATTCAGTTCCGTTTTGGAGCTTGCACCACCCGAATAATTTTGAAGTAAGAAATCAATTCTATCATTATCTGTTAATCCCGCATTATTTAACATAAAAACAGAACCATTACCACTTGTATTTGCCAAACTTCTTGAAATGGAGTAAGACCTATCTCCAAGAGCGGTACCCACCATTGCAAACTCCCTATCTTCATGTTTTATATAACTATTGGCAGCGGTTTGTTGGATACTATCGGTCAGAGTGTAATCAAATGATGATGGGACGGTTCCCCCGCTATTTGAAACGTCAAATATTCCACCACCAGAAGAGTTAATGGTTAGTGTTGTTGACCCACTAGTTATTGTTACATTTGTACCAGCGCTAAGTGTTCTGAATTGTAAATCCGAACCAACTTTTTGGTCAAATACCCCATTACCACTACCAACATTTGATGCTGTATTTACTTCACCACTACCACCACCAGTTGTTCCACTAACAACATTACCACTTGAATCAATACCTAAATTAGTTAAACTTTTACCAGAACCAATATTACCTAAATTTAATGTTCCACTTATCTTACTATTTCCTATAACATCAAGTTGTTCTGTAGGGGTTGTTGTTCCAATACCAACTGATCCATTTTGAACTATTAACCCGTAATTGTTCAATGCGTTAGTTACACTAATATGCATACCTACGTTAGTGCCTCCTGAGTGAGTTCCACTCAAAACTGTGTTGATGCCGTATAGTGTTGCTGAGCCTGTTTTTACACTATTACTTAGAATACGTTGACCTATTACATTACTTGATAAATCTTGCTTTTGTTGAATTATGTAATGACCTACATCATGTGTAGTAACCACTTGATACATTTGGAAGGCAGGAGATAACCCCTGTCCGATAGACCAACTTGCACTTGGGTTAGTTGTATAAAATCCACCAACACCTGTCATTTCAATATCAAAACTATTCGTATTTATATCTACCTTTGAGGGTAAACTTCCACTACCTCCGTAAATTCCATTACCATCGGCCCCACCACCAGAAGAGTTAATGGTTAGTGTTGTTGCCCCACTAGTTATTGTTACATTTGTACCTGCACTAAGTGTTCTGAATTGTAAATCCGAACCAACTTTTTGATCAAAAACTTCATTACTAACCCCGACACTTGATGCTGTATTTACTTCACCACCACCTAATGTAAATTCTTTCCAATCCGCAGTTATACCTGACCAAGTTACATCTTTTAGTTTATAATATTCCGTACCACCCGAAACACCCACAACCATACCTGCACGTCTTCTCGCATTAGGTATCGCGTTTAGTGCAGATAAATCCACAACATTCCTAAAACCATCAATTCCATATAGCGGATCAATAACCGCATAAGTATCATTAGTATCGAATGGGGATATAAATCCCATCACTTGTGTTCCACCACTTAAATTAAAATCCATTTCTTTATCTTTTAACTACACATCCACACATCTAATGATGAAAATGTTTTATTCGTTGTTCTATAAATATAATATGTTATTGGGAACCCATTTGCATCGTCAATAATAATTGTTCCTAAATTATTGTAAGGTATATTAAAGTTATCACAACCTTCATTACTATTTCTAAAATCGGTCGGTTGATCAAATTTAATTGGTATTAGGAAGAAACCATAACCCTCAATCGGATCCAACGTTACATAACTTTCAGTTACTTTTGTTGTTTCAGTAAATGTTAAGGACAATTCGTCACCAACAGATATTGAGGTTTGATTTAATTTACCCCAATAGAAACCTGGTGTAGAAGGTACTGTACCACCAGCTTCTAAACCAAACCTTACTTTAAGTTCATCAAACCTATGTCTTATTGTTGTTGTATCTAAACTACACCCCCACATATTAAATATCGCAGCAGACCCTTTAAACGTACCTGCAAAGTTTTCCTGAATAACTAAATCTTCATCTTTTACATCAGGACCATTTACAGTATTAGTTTCTAATAAACCTTGTGTACCACCACCGAATGAATAATTAAATGGAACACCCTCTTGTTTTTCCCTATGTTCGTTTAAATCCTTAAAAAGAAATTCATCAAAATCCTCAATACTATATTTTAAATAACCATTAATTAAGAAATCTAACCTACCTTTTCTTCTACTACCTTTAATTAAATCACAACCAATTAAAGTATTGTAGGCAGTAAATCTAACCACTACTTGTGCCCAATTATCTTCATAAACAATACCACTATCTGAATAAGACTCTTCTATAGATGTTCCTGTTACATATGTATCACCACTACATTCACCACTTACGGTGAGATACCTATACCCAATTGAACCATCATCTTTAATTCTAAACCCTAACGCGTTCTGAACAATATCGGCATCTCTATTTCTACCCCTTGTTACTGTGGTTATAACACCTGGGAAAGTACACCCACTTGTTAAATTACTACCATTATAGACTAAGAAAGGAGTACCACTTAAAGTCGTTGCACTAACAACAGGTGGCTCTAATGGGATTCCTGATGAGGTTGTGTAACCTGTTTCACCACTAAACACATCCCAAAATTTATTTTCTGATCGTGTTCCCATATAATAAAAGAAACCTGTGTTTCCACTGTATATATCATTTAATGTTGTTGCGGTATTACCACTACACCCATTATCGTATTTCTTTAACCAAAATTCCGATGTCCATCCTTTATCATATCTTTTTGGTAAAGTTTGGTAATCCCAGTCTATTGGTTTTTCGTCTAAATAACATTGATAAGATTTGTTTGGGTCTGGACTAGAAGAAGTACAACCTGTAGTTGATCCTGTAGTTGATCCTGTAGTCGATCCTGTAGTTGAACCTGTAGTCGATCCTGTAGTTGAACCACTACATGTTGGTGCGCATGTAAACCAAGATAATGGCCAAACAAATTTATTGTCTGAAATCTCTTTATAATAATTTTTATCTGATAATTTAAAAAACCCTTGATAAAACCCACCACATAGCTGCGAATATCTACCTTCTGTTGATCCAGTTAAAATATCTATACTGTAATCATAAGTACACCCACTAACTCTTGTCATTGAATATCTTGTATCTGCGGAAGATAAAAATAGTGTTGAACCTGTAAAGGCTGATAAGAAAGTTTCCCCACTTGTTGACCCCGAACATTCATAACTTATAAACCCATTATCAATACCAGTTAAACCAATATCATTTAAAGTAACCCCACTACCATATACAGTTGCTCCCGACCAATCTACCAAATTGTATAAAGTATCACCAGAATAAGATTTATCATTATTAATATCAATATTAATTAATAAACAATCACCAGAAAGTATTGTATCGTGGTCAATCCCACTTCCTTCACAATCGTAAGAAATAAAGTGATCCCAATAATCACTATTGGATAATCTTAATTTACAATTATTGAAATTATGTTGGTAGATGTTACTCATAAATTAAAGTTTAAGGTGCTAATGTTTTTCCTACTACCAGACCATTTAACATTGTTAATGTCCTTACATCACCTGTTGCTCCTGTCATAAATGTAAGTGTTTCTGTTATACCAGTAACTGCAATTACATTACCATTCGCAACGATACCCAAATTATTAACTGATGTACCAGTCGATATATTACCTATATTAAGGTTAGGTATGTAAACTGTATTATTTGTTGTTGCAGTAATAGAATTCCCACCAATGATTGTTGTACCAGATAAACCACCACTAATTGTAGAATCTTTCGAACCAATAATTGATGAGTAAGATGATCCACTTGTTATTAAATTATTTATACCAGCACCAATGAGTGAATCAGTGCTACCACTAATAATATTACCAACCCCACCTAATATAGTGGAAAAGGAACTATCAAGATACCCAACATTCTGTAGAATTGAGTTGGACAATCCACCACCAATAAATGAGTGAGAAGTTGTTATAGTATTATTTATTCCAGCAGCTATGACATTTAAAACACCACTAACACTACTATTATCCGAAGTAAATATCCCACTACTACCCAACCCAAAAGGTGCGATACCACCTTCGATTGTGATTGAAGACCCCGAACCACCAACAATAACAGAGTTTAATGAACTACCTGTTATTAAATGATCGGAACCACCAATAATCACCTCACCTGTCTGCAATAGTGGGTCTCCATCTATAGTATGACCAGAACCACCTATTATTGCTGAATTAGTGTGACCAGTTATTAAATTATTACTACCACCACCAATGAATGAATTACTACTACCACTAATACTATTATTCTCCCCACCACCAATAGATGAATTACTACTACCACTAATAACATTATTCTCCCCACCAACTAATGATGAGTGATCTGAGACATATAAAGTATTTTGCTGCCCCCCACCAATAAATGATAAGTCTGAGACAGATAAAGTATTTTGCCCCCCACCAACTAATGATGAGTAATCTGAGACAGATAAAGTATTTTGATACCCACCAGCAATAAATGATAAGTCTGATTCACTTAATAAATTTAATTCACCACCTACGATTGATGCATATGTTGATCC
>Ga0255040_10000131_pt1 | contig 16747 bp, 26 predicted proteins | sample BC1_12_2_MG_FD_181711 | JGI IMG/M metagenome (GOLD analysis project Ga0255040, IMG submission 181711) | Seawater microbial communities from Strait of Georgia, British Columbia, Canada - BC1_12_2 | ecosystem: Environmental > Aquatic > Marine > Strait | place: Canada: British Columbia | collected... | reverse complement strand
GTCTATTGTTAAAGCATTAACAACGGAAGCGTCTGTCTTCGTGATTAAGACATTCAACCCTTGTCCAGAAGCGTTATCACGTTGAGCTTGGAAACCTACATAACGCGCAGTGTTAGCCACGTTTGTTAGCTTAAGCAGTGTGTCTGCTGTGTTGATTGCAGATTCGGTGTATATGTGTGTCAGAGCTTGTGGGTCATCCGTGCCGATTCCAACCAAGCCGTTTGAGGAGATGCGCATGGCATTTGAGGTGCCATTTCGGAAGTTAATATAACCTCCAGACGCAGATGCTAGGTCAACATAATTTCCACCACTATGATTTACACCTTGAAGTGTTAGTGCGGCACCATTAGCGACTGATTCTGTACTACCGCCAAATATGCGGACACGACTGCTATCTGAGCCTGAGCGTATTATATTGTCAGTAGAACCTGAAAGTTGAAGGTTACCGCTAGAGTCGATACGCATGGCTTCAACAGTATTAGCACTAGAGCCGCCATCGCCACCTGTTCTAATGGCAAATTCACCATCAATGCTTCTTATTTGAGTAGAGCCAACGCTATCAATAAGCGGGATTACTACTGTGGTATCTGTTGATTGAAATGTAGCGACTGTGTTTGTACTTCCAGAATTGACAGTAAGCCCATCTATCGTGGCTGTGCCAGTTATGTCGATGCCTGTGTTCGTCGTGGCTAGTTTTTGAGCGTTGTTATAGAAAAAGGCTGAAGCGCCTGTAGGGTTAAATTCTGCCGCCGTATTGCTATCTGTAGCGTCTTTAATTCTTATATACGTTGACCCTAAAAGATTAAGACTTCCAACGCCTTGATCAGAAACGTAAGAACCGTTTTCAGGGTCATGATAAATCTGTAGGTCAGAGCCAGCACCGAAGATGGCCTTGGAAGAGTCCGCAAAGGTAATGTCATCGCCAGTACCTACAGCAATGTCTGTACCATCAGTAGTGTTGCCGTTAGTAAGAACTTCAGCCAACGAATCAGCACCAGCAACTTGACTATCTACATACGCTTTAATTGACTGTTGAGTAGCTAATGAAGTATCACTATCAGAAGTCATGTCGTCTTCATCAAGAATGTCAGTAACGCTTACTGCTCCTGTTCCAGACAAACTGTCAAATTCAACTTCTCCTGCTACATCAATACCGCTTTCATCAAGCGTCATAACAGTACTAAAAGTATTAACAAGGCTTCCTGCTACATCTGCTGGAGTTGTTTGAAAAACAAGACTACCACCAGCACCAGTACCTGTAGATGCTCCGCCTCGAACAGTAACGTCGTTACCATCAATGTTTACACCAGAAGCGTCATCAGTAGCTACTTGGCGATTATTAACAATTAAATCAGCAAGAAGAGTTGTTCCTGTTAAAGTTGTTCCAGTTAAAGTCGGAGACGTAAGTGTTTTGTTAGTAAGTGTCTGCGTATCAGTGAGAGTAGTTACTGTGTTGTCAATAGCAAAAGTAACTGCATTATCTACACCGGACGTGTCAATACCTGTACCACCAGTAAATGTTAAAGTCTCAGAGTCTAAGTCAATACTTAGAGGGCCGCCAGTGTCAGCTTCAAAGTCAAGGTCTTGTGCGGTAGTTTGAGAGTCAACGTACGCTTTTACGGACTGTTGTGTGGGAAGCATTGTTGCGCTGTCGGACGACATGTCATCTTCATCAACAAACGCAGTAACAGCAATGGTTCCATCAGAAAGAGTATCAAATGTAGTTGTGCCGGTCAGTGTCGGACCAGCGGTGTCAGCTTTGGTTGCAATAGCAGTTGCAATATTGTCAAACTCTGTACCAAATTCAGCGCCACGGATAATTTTTCCTGCGTCGCCTGTAGGTAACGAGTCCTTTGCTGCAAAGTCTGTAGTCTTAGTATAGTTGGACATCTGAGTTTCCTATCGCAGAAAAAAGAGGAATAAAGAAAGGGGCCATTGCTGACCCCCGTAGTTGACTTAGGCGTCGTAGACAGCCAAGATAAGTCCAGCTTCAGGACGATATACCTGAACACCGTAGAGGGTGTCAGCAGTGTACAGCGTCGAGAGGTACTCTTGCTTGTACTGAGTCTGTGAACGTACAGACATTTGCTCTGCGTGTACAAGGGCATCCTTTTGCATAAGGATACAACCACGTACATTAGCCTCAAGTGTTGGGCAGTTTGATGAAACGTATACATCTACGCCATACAAGTTACCAATGAGTCCAGTGTTAACAGTCTGTCCTGATACGAAATCAGAAGACGAGAACCGCTCAGTACCCATAATGGTGTTACGTACTGAAGGAGGAACAATAATGCAACGTCCGTCCATTGGTACATCAGCATCGTCTAGCTTTTGAATTGCTAATCGGAAACCAGAGTCAGTAAAGTCGTCAGTTGACGTAGTAGAACCTACAGCAAAAGTATCAAGACCTGAAGTCGCACCAAAAGAGTAACTGTTGCTGTTAACCCAGTCAGCACCAGAAGGAGCAGCAAGGTCAAGAGTACCATCACCAAAACCAGTAGCAGCGTTCATAAGGTCAGTGTCAACCTTAAGAGCCAACTGATAACCAGCGTCTTCAGTGTAGAACTGACGGAGGCTGTTAAGCGCCTGTACTTCTACAATGTCTTCGATGAAACGTGAGTACTCGAAGTGACGATCAATAGTAATCTGCAATTCACCTTCTACGTTTGCTTGGATGTTGACAGCAGTGTCAGCAACCTTAGCAGAAGCAGCACCACGGATAGGCTTAGGGATGTGAATTACATCACCCTTCTTGCCTGTCATTGGAAGCTTCTTAACCAGAGGAGCCATCTTAAGGTTCTTCTGATAGGCAGCAATTACTTCGTCACTCCAGATTTCTGGAATAAAAGTAGCAGCTGCTGTTTTGTTGACGATACTTCCACCGCCAACCGTACCGGGATAAGTTTGAGTAGCCATTGTAATCTCCTAGATTATTTTACTCGACCCTCCGCATAAGCTGCCATAATCTCATCGGCTAATGCTGTATAACGGTCTGGGTCTGTTCTCATAAGTTTAATAACGTCGGCCCTACGATATATTTTTTTTCTTGTTCCTTGATTACTGCCTCGTGCATTACCTGTACTAGCTGCTTTCAGTGTTTGCTTCCGTGCCTGTTTTTCAACATTGGCGGTCTGCTGTGTTACTGCTTTACGCTCTTTCCAGAGAGAAAACAGTTCGTCAGCAGAATCAGAATCATACTGTTGGTCAGCCGCTACAAATAGCTGAGTTCTAATCTTAGATGCCTTAATCCATTCTGCAAACTTAGGGTCTCCTAATATTGTCTGCATATCTGGATGTTTAGCTTGAAGCGTTGCAAGTGACGACTGCTTTTTGTACTCAACAGTGTACTGCTCTGCTTCTCTAATTTTAGGGTGGTTCTCAATTGCACGATTAACAGCACCTTGTGGATCAGTGAAGTAATCTATATCTTCTTCAGGCTCAACAGTTTGTTGAGGTGCTTGAGTGGGTGTTTGACTACTAATGTAATCATCGACCACTTTACGAAGTTCTCCTACCTCACCGGACTGACGACCTAAAAGCTTTTCAGCTTCTTGGTGCATCTGTACGACTTCTTCTAAAGATTTACCTTGGTACTTCTCTGGAATGGTAGACTGCTCTTGAGGTTGTTCAGCTTCTTCTACGTACTGAGTCTCATTTGCTTCTTCGTTTATATCGTCCGCGTTTTCCACTTCTGGTTGCGGGTCAACTAATGTTGCTCTTGACATTACTAATCTCCGTGATGATAATCATTATGGAGTTATTATTTATTACCTGCTTTTTCGTGTTCCCTAGTCCATTTAATAGAAGCTCCGGGGAATGAACCATCGGAGCCGTTTAGGTGGAAAGACGGGGCAGATACCATTTTTGTAGCGTTAGCGCCACAACCGCACCTACTGGTTGTAACACCATCTTTTACAAACTCTTCAAAGACATGTCCGTTAGTGCAACGGAAGTCGTATACTTTAAACATCTATAGGTTCTTTATCTTCAGCTTCTGCTTGATCGCGAGCAGCCTCGATAGTTCCTTGTAGGTTAATAACAGTAGCAAAAGCAGCGACTTGACCTTTGCGGAAATGTAAGTCTTCCAGATCTTTAACTGTTTGAATATCTGCTAACTGTTGTGCGTTGGTAGAAAGCTCGTTAACGAGTTGTTTGAAACCTTCATGATTAAACAATTCATTGTAATTGTTAAAGTATGTTTCAAGCTCGGGTGTCATAGTTTCCTCTAAAGTTACTGTATAGTATTATTATACCATAGTTTTTGTTAAATGTCAAGCTTTTTTTGTAGCCTTTCGTCTACGGCCTTAAATTTAGGACTACTTTTTGCCTTTGCCATTTTTTACTCTCTTAACAGCCGCTTTCTTTTTAGGAGGACGACCTACAACCTTTCCGTATGTTCCTTTACCTTGTGGCATTATTTAATCCTCACTTCTTTTCCATTTTGATAGTAACGAATCCCTTTACCTGTTCCTTTCATATTAATTGTTACGCCTTTTTTAGCTAAAGGAAGTTTTTTAGGCGTGGTTTTAGGTGCAGTTTTTTTATTACTTATTGCTTTATTAACCCCACCAACAACTCCACCAGCAACAACAGTACCGCCTACGCCTTTTAAAACACCTTTTTGCTCTGTAGCCTGAGAATTTCTATTTCTAGATTGAACAGGTTTTATTTTCTTTTGGCCGTCGTTAGCTTTGTACTTAATAGTACGGCTTGCGGGTTGAGAACCTCCGGGATCCTTTTTTCTTTTATCTAATTTTTGTAGTTGTTTCTTAAGCTCGTCTGTTGCTTTATTAACTTGTGAAGCAACTTTTTGAGCGGCTTTGCGTCCTGTTTTAGCATCTTTAACTGCTTTAGCTATTCTTGCCATATTACTTTCCTTACCATTTAGATTTATTAGCCCAATAAGCGGCTGACATCTTACCTTTTGAAATGTTCTTAGCATGTCTTGCCTTGAACGATTTACGTCTTGCTTTTTCTGTAGCAGTAGTAGGATTTTTACCTGCACCACTAACGCCTTGTTGTCCAAATCGTATAGTCTTAACCTTGTCGCCTTCTTTAGCAACAACTACATGAGATTTGGTCGGATGACTAGGCGTCCTCTTGGGCTTGTTGAACCCGCTTACCCCCGCCTGTTCTACGCTTGGGTGCTTCTTTGCCATTAGATAATTCCTCCACCTTGGTTTCCAGTTGGTTCAGCTGGTCCTCTAGGACTTTGAGGCGCTGGAACGTCCCTTTGAAGTGGTCGTTGACTTGGTCCAGCAGGGACTGCATTTCTTTTTGCGTTATTAACATTAGTCTTACCTTCTATTTGCTTTTCTTTGAGGAGAGTATTAGCCACTTTCATACGGCGTTCAAACTCTTTATCTTCAGCATCACCTTCACGAAGGTTTCGAGTGATAGCATTGATCTTATCTATTTCTAGTTCTTGCGGCACAGCTTGAGCTTCGGCGGCTAACTTAGCAGCTCGCGCTTGTGACTCTTGAGCCTGTGCAGATAGTGCCTGAGTCTGTGACTGCTGGAACTGCATCTGTAGTTGTTGTGCTTGTTGTTGCATTTGCTGTGCTTGAGGGTTAGGCTGAGAAGCTTGAGCAAGAGCTGCAACCAGTTCTTCACGGTTAGACAAGTTCATGTTGTCAACAACAGACTGTATCAGTGTATTGTACAACGGAGACTCTTTACCCATAGTCTGTAACAACTGTACTAACTGAGTAACTTCGTACTCTCTTGCAATAATACCCAAAGTACTACTAGCATTAAATTTATAATCAGCAACGGGGTAATTTTCGGGATCAAACTGCATGTAGCGATACGCTGCTTTCTTAACAAAAGGAATCAAGAAAGATTGTTGAAAGTTAATTAGTGTGCGTTTATGACGTTTAATAATAGCGCCAAGAGACATACTAATACCAGCGGCAGTACTCTCGCCGTTAACCTGACCTGCAATTCCTGCTGAGTCAACGGCTCCTGTTGCTTGCTGTACCATCTGCTGCAAGGCTCCGGCCTGAGCAAAAGTAATTTGATTAACTTGCCCAAAGTTGAAAGGCTGTAAAACTTCACGAGGGTCTCCGCTTGTTAAAATTATCTTGCCGGGTCTTACTTCTGGCTTAGAACCTCTAGGTAAGCGCGTAGCATCCATAGCCATCATTGGGTGGATTGTTAAGCTTAATGCATCAATCCTTGCACGTAACTCAGTGTCAAGGGCTTTCTGGCTGTTGTAGCCTTTTTCACATACACCACGACCCCAGAAGCGTCCGGGTACTACGTCCCAAGGAAACGCAACAACAGGACGGTCTTCCATCATATAAGGATTAGCTTCTGCTTTTAGTAACGTACCCCCGTTAGCAATCACTACAACGGCTTCTACGTACTTTGAATCAGACCCTTCCTCCTGTACTAGTTCTTCTACATCGTCGCTCATAGCGGAATCTAGAAGCTCTCGTGGCACTAAACCATAGTACTTAGTAAGACGTACTTTGTCGTCACTGTAAACAGTTAGGTCTTGGTCAGGTTCTAGGTCTGTATCAGGAGCGGCGTTACCAACATAAACATTCTTATATACTCCTTGTTCTTGTAGTAGTTCTACATGATGACTACTTACAAACTCATCAATAGCAACACCCATAGCGTCTTCTATAGACGTTGCTACAGGATCGATTAAGAAGTTTTGAGGCAGTACAGGTTTAAGTTTTACAACGACACGTTCAGTAATGTTAACACCGACGGCTTGTAGATCACCTCCCATAATAGGTTGAGTTGCAGGAACCATTTCCTTCATCTCTTCAATAACAATCTCACCAATGCCTGTACCAAACACTGCTGAGTTAATGAGACATTCTGCAACGGCTTTACGTACCATACAGTTTTCAAAGTCTTCCGTAAGTTTGTTACGTAGGAACTGTACGTCTTGTTTGTCAGTGTCACCGAAGTTATCACTAACGTCAAACCACTTACCACGTCCAAACGTCGCTTCTTCTAACTCAGCAACATTAGACTCAACTGCCTGTTGAAGTGCAGGAGAAATAATACGGGAACGCTCAGACCCACGCTCACTGTCAGCAGGATCCCATTGACCACGCCATAATCTATAATATTCTTCAAATTTCTGTTCATAATTGCTTTCGTAGTTATCCCTCCAATTTTCACACTTGTTTATAACCCAATCTTCTAGAGACTCTTGGATCATCAATGGATCTTGTTCATATATTTCAGTCATATCAGTATCCTGCTACAATATCTAAAATTTCAGGCTCATCGAAATCTATATCCCCTATACCATAAGGAACATTAGCTAATTGATCTATGTACGCAAGAGAGTCAACTAAATCGTCATGCGTCAATGGATCAGGAAACTGAAACAGTTGGTCAAGAAATCTACTGTTCCATTCGCCTTTGTTTAAGGTAATGGTGTTGTTTTCAAACCTACCCTGTAACGCCCACATTACCCTGTCTGTTTTCTTCTTGTTACCGTGCGTTAGTTCTTCAATTCTAAAAAACTGTGCGTATTTCTTTTGTAAGTTAAGCAAGGGAGACATAACTGCCTGTTTTGCAATTCCCCTTTCGATGCCAACAGAAATAGGGCTGTAATCACGCACAGCTTGGAATATCTTGACGGCTGTTTCATCTAATGTCCAACGCCCATATATAATGTTCTCTACGAACCAATCCCCGTCGTCTCCTACTTTAACTACAGACATAGCAGTCTCATCAAGTTTGGCATTCTTTGTACGTTTCTTACCTACTTCTTCAAAACCCGCCAAGTCGATTGCAATGTAGTAGTCACCCTCGTCAGGCTCTTCTCCAAAACTAACCCAGTCTTCTTTAAACATCTCCGAACCACGGGCTTCAAACGACGCCATAAACTCTTGACGAAACGCATAAGAAGACATAGACCTTTTAGCAATATCGATTTCATCCGGATCAAGAATAGGATTATCGTAAGAAGTAAAGTGCCAAGCTTTGTAAGTCGGATCATCATCTAGCTCCGCATATTTGTACAAGTCATAAAAATGGTTACGACCCATCGGTGTACCAATGAACATCGCACAGCCTTTTTGGTCAGCCAACGCAGGTCTTAAGATCTGCTCAAATACGTCAGGTTTCATGTCTGCGTACTCGTCCAGCACTAGGAACTTTAACGACACCCCACGCATTGTCTCTGGTCTATCAGCCCCTTTGAGGCTAATGGTTGCTCCATTGACCAGCTTGATTTGTAAATTATTGATGTGGCTACCAGAGATAACAGGATTGCCAAGCTCAAGGAGAGTCTGCCACATGATGTCTCGTGCTTGTCCTTGGGTCGGCGCAACATAAAATACATGTCCTTTATCTGCTTGCAATGCATTAACAATTAACATCCATGCAGCTAGTCTGGACTTACCCGTACGTCTTCCTGCTGCAACTATTTTAAATCGTGTATCGTCTGCCCAAACGTCTTGTTGCCAAGGCAGTAGTTCTATATTAAGGTCTGTCAAAAGTTTAACCTTGGTGTTGTAGGTATTAAATCAAACGAAATGATACTGACAAACGTAGACCCTGCTTCTGGCGTAAGTGTAATGGTGTCCCCTTCTTTTGCTACCAAGAATTCACCGTGCTGACCGCCAAACTCTAGAAACTCGTCGGCGCTTACGTTTTTACCTGCTATAAAATCTATATCAACACCGCCGTGAACCCACTTAGCACTAATGTTTTTGTTAGAGCCTGTGTTAGATATAAACAAGTAGGTTACAATAGCGTCATACCCAGAAGGAACCGCTAAGATATGATTAGCAGAACCTGCTGTTAGTGCGTCACCGTGTGAAAACTTCATATTAATAAACCCACATAACAGGAGTAGTACCACGGGTGTCAACATGGACAAAGTCAGAAGCAATACCTATTCCTGTAAAGCCTAGCTCAATAGCCTTTGTTACTATCTTAAGGCGAAACACGGCGTTTGTTATTTTTATATCCGCCGCGATTCCCTGAGCGTGAGTGCCGGGTACTTCTTTCTTAGCCTCTATTGGATGCTCAGTTGGGTCTCTGTACCCACTGGTGATAGTGAAAGGAAACCCGCACGCGTCTCTTAACTCGTCCATCTTCTCTAGGAAGTCTTTCTCCATGTTGTTATGCCCAGTAACCTGACAATTAAACTCTGAAGGGTCAAAATGCTTAAGATTCATCTACTACTTCTCCTTCAATGATTGTAGGTTGCTCAACATCAACCGCACCAACACCGCTAATGTTAATCTGAATGGCGTTACGCCCACCATCTTTAACAATATCCTTCTCAAAAGCCGCAACAGGCAGTATTCTGTCCATAACAAGCTTCCACGCTGCCGCTTGATTCTTATGATCATGGTCTAATGCAGCGTCAAAGATAGTATCAAGCACCTTTCTGGACTTCGGTGAAGCTAACATCCTTGCTTTATATTCGTTGATTACGGCAGCGTCACCCTTTGGGCGACCAACAGCGTTGCGACTTCCTTTTTTAACAGAAGAAACATCGTCTTTACGCGGTCTTCCACGTTTCCGTTTAACAGGAACAGTCATATAACCCTCTTTAAAGACTCTTTAAAGATGCTTGTATGCCTTATAAGTTAAACATTTAATATATATCATATAATATTTATCTTATACAACGCGGTAAAGAATCTTTAAAGACACAATATACTATTATTGTACCATACTTTTAGGCAAATGTCAAGCACTATTTTAAAGTAAGTTAACATTGTCCTTTAAACTGTACCAGCACGGTCCAGATTCTGCACTGCTTAAACCCTTTTGTTATATAGGTTTCTTGTTAGATAACTAGGGGTTATATTAAGGTTCAATTTCACTCTTTTTTGTATCTGAGAGGGATCTAACAACTTAGTCATCACTACAGTTCCTCCCCCGCCCCAGAAAACAACGTCGAAACGGTCGAGTCAGTACCAAAACAGAACCTACTCAGTACCAAAACAGAACTAACTAGGTGAGGTGTGAGTGTCTAGGTAGGACCCTACAGAGCGTGAATGTAAACCCAAGTAACATCATTGGTCTGCATAATTCAGCATATGAATCTGCATCGTGTTACCCATAACCTGCATGAATGTGTTACCTCAGTGTTACCGGTAACAGTAGCATTACCTGAAAGGTGTTACCGAGTGTTACATTGCACCAAATTAGTGCATGTTTTAGGTGACAGTTGAGAGGATGATCCTTGTAAGCTATTGATTTATAAGGGTTTTTCATCGGCGGCACGGATACTGCAACATATTGGGCATGGGCACTGCCTGCCCGTAATTCTGGTAACATGTTACCGCAACGCCTAGGAGGCACGAAAATGACACTACCTACCACACGACAGATAACCGATTCAGCTATGGCTTATGGCCGACTCGCTGGCCACGTTCGAGCATTCCTGCCAGTCATCAACATCGACGCACACGGGAATGTTTCAGGCCTTGATGTAATGAAGGATGCTATCGAGATAATCGCTCAAAAGCGATCCACAAAGGAACTACGCGCACATGATGACGCGGACGGCGGAAAAGCTAAATCAGCGCTGAAGGTCCTACGCGTTACACTCAGACGTGAGACCAAAAAGGATATTGAGAAGGGCGGTTTGGGTCTTGATATCACGTTTAACATCAAAGACGGTATTTGCAATTTTTACATCCACGAGGCAGAAGAGTCAGAAGAATCAGAAGCCCGCGACATTCTCACCACACTGGCGCAAAAGCTGGACGCTTCAGAAGTACCGGACAGTATCCTTGAGATGATCGCTGAGGAAATGCGTAAGCTTTCAGTCTAAACCCGCTCAACCCGTAGAACCTTGCACCCTTTCGGGGGTGCGCTTTTCCGTCCACGGTATAGAACCGTGCCGATGAGTCCTGTGCGGACGAAACGGAAACCTAAACTGGTAACATGTTACCGATTTTTAAAAGGGTGTTTTTATGTCATACGATGAAAAAGTGCAAATATTTTGGTTGACGGCTTGGGTCGTCGTTATTTTTGGTAACGCGCTTGTATTCACACCATAGGGGGACGACGATGTTTGAACAATGGCAACCTTGGTGGGACGTTGTCCTGCTCTTATCAGTCACCGGTGTGTTCTCATTGGTGTACGCTTTAATTAACGACGAGGAATAAACGATGGACATACAAAGTAAATGTAACTGCGGCGCGACTGCTGATATCACCGTAGATCGGGACGACTTCAACCGCTGGAAAAACGACGGCGTTCTTATACAGGACGCTTTTCCGTACCTTAATGCGGACGACCGCGAACTAATTATGTCAACACGACACTTTGGTTTTTGGAAATGTCCGACATGTTGGGACAAAATGTTTGAGGAGGAGTTAGATGACTGATATTAGACTAAAAGACGTGTTTGACGTGGAGCAAATGACGACGGAGCAGTTGTTAAGTTTGCAAACGATGTCCGTTCTATGCGAAAAGTACAGCAGACACTTACTCAACGGGACCGAAAAAGAGTGGCGCATAAAAGCTCTTGATGGTGCTGCTTGGTCTTATTATAACTTTTGGTGCGTTGTTACCGACGAGATACAAAAGAGATACGCAGAGGAGGAGGAATAAACAATGGACATACATTGCAGACATTGCGGCGAACCGTGGGATCACGACGAACTGCACGAAATGGAAGGCTGGACAGGCGACGACATAACTTATAAGCAGGCCGTCCAGCGATTTAAAGAGCTAGGCTGTAACGCATTCAAGCCGAATACTGGGCGTTTACGCGAACGAGCTGGACTGACGCCGAAGCCTAAGCACTGTACGCTATCACCAATATACGACCGCGACATGATGTTCAATATTGCGATGGTGCAAGACATGTCAGACTACCCCGACGAGTGGGAAAGCCCCGAAGACATAGAGTTTATGTTGGAAATGGCGACGGAAATGTTTAAGGACTGAGCTGGTAACATGTTACCGATGTTTTGTACCGAAAATAAATCTGTAAATGGTGTTGACTTATCAAATGTCAATGCCTAATCTATAAAAAAGCGAGGAAAAACGATGAAAATCACGACAGCACGTAATTGGTACGGCGAAGGTAGCGGTATCGTTATCAAAACCGACGACTATCTGATCGACATGTACTTTTCAACACGGTTTAAAGTGGGTGTGCACTACACGCCGCGATACTTTTACGAGGACAGTAGCGGTCAGTCGTTCATCCTAGAGCTGGGCTGGCTACGTTGTGAAATCACAGAAGATCACGTTAACTATTGGGAGCATATGTAATGAAACTACTTGACACGAGCAAAACACTGGGCAACACCAAGGCTCGCAAGACTAACCGCGACGACTCTATACGCATGGCAACGCTGACGATGCACCCTGACAATGTGGTGTGCGCTGGTGCCAAAGCCGCAGGCTGTATGGTTGACTGCCTCAAAGACTCTGGGCTGGGTGCTGTGTATCCGTCGATCAACAAGGCACGACAGGCTCGCACTGATTACTGGCACGACGATCAGGAAGCGTTTTTGATACAGCTCAATCACGAGCTACGAAACTTCGCCAAGCTATGCGCCAAGCAAGGTGTGCAGGGTGTTGTACGTCTCAACGTCATGAGCGACATCAGTTGGGAAGAACACATGATCCCGCAGTCGTTTCCTGATTTGCAGTTCTATGACTATACGAAGAAGGCTCGACGTTTCCACGGACAGCGACAGCCTGACAATTACCGACTGATGTTCAGTTACAGCGGAGTCAAGCACTATCAGCATCAGGTGCAGAGCTTCCTCAAATCCTACAGCGACGCACCAATGGCTGTCGTGTTCAGGAACAAGAATTTCCCATCGACGTTTATGGGAAGACCTGTGATCAACGGCGACGACTCAGACTGGGTCAACGTCAACAATCGCGGGGTAGTAGTAGGGCTGGTTGCTAAAGGACCAGCGAAGACCAACACCAACGGCTTTGTCGTTGATAACAATGTAATACCAACACTTAACTTTTAATTGGTAACATGTTACCAGAGGAGATTTACCATGTCACATTTCAAAGTACAGTCTAAGAAAGCACCTTCACCTACAAACTATCGTGGACGCGGCAGTCAATGGCGTGACCTGTTTGAGTCTATGAAGCCGGGCCAATGGTTTACGTTATCTGAGGATGATAGAGGAAGAGCAAACGCGGCGGCGGTAAAACATCTTAGGGGTCGTTATACCCTTTACAGAATCGACGATAATACGTACTGCTTTATCAAGCTACGTTAAACTTGTATCCAGTAATGAAGGAGAAACAACAATGCATTTTACAGAGAAAAGAGTACAGGAGTACTTTGTTGAATTAGTGTTACGTGACTCAGACAAGAGCATCACTGTATGTGGTGAAGGTGAGTACGCTGACGTTGAGAAGTCTCGTGAGTACTTCACGGTGTTAGACAACATGGGTGAGTGTGACTTCGATGACGTGGGTGTGTGGAGTGACGAGCGTGACGATTACGTGGCGTGGTTCCAGTTTGTGTACGGTAACGTCACTAGCACCAGCGAAGCCATTGAAGTAATCGGTGACTATTCAGCGAATGAGTATGCTGATAAAATTATCAATCGACTAGAGGAGATGACACAATGAGTGATTATTTATTAACTGACCGCGACGGTATTGATACTATTCGCAGAAAGATCAACGGGTTGAGAGCTGACATTGGTTACGATATTACCAACAGTCCTCACAATACTGAGTTCGAGGAGCTGGAAGTATTGCTCAGTGATGCAACAGCAAAGCTGGATGATATATCTGACAAGTTGAAGCATCACGTCTACGCATACGACGTAACTGTAACTGTTACAAAGCGTGTGTATGTACTGTCAGCAGACGAGTGCGATGCAGAGCAAGCTGCGATGGACTACGCTGTGAGTGAGCTAGACTGTCCGATAGACTGGACTGAGGATGACGTGGCTATTGAACGTCATGAAGATGAAGAGACCACTAAGGTCTTTGATGTGGAGGTGTAACATGGACAGTGACAGACTAGATGCGCTTGCTGATGTTATCGACATGATCGAGGACGCACTTGGCAAGCTGAACAAGATGGATATGAACCTTGGTTTAACGGAGGCTCAACACTACACGCAGAAGGTTCTTCGACAGGAGTATGAAGACCTCTGCGTTGATTACAACAACATCGAAAGGGAGTACATTAACTATGAGTACTGATACGTGGTACGTGGTACAGAAATTCAACCGTAACACATGGGATTGGGAAGAGCGTGAAAGCGACGGCTCCTCTTACAATTCAACACTCAGCAACGCGAAATACTTTTGCGATAGCCATGTCAAAGACGGCGAAGAAGTCCGTGTTATTAAGGAGGAAGTAGTTTATGAACCCTGCAAATAAGGGCTTGACAGGCGCTTAGATACAAGATAAAATCAAATCTTTAAAGTCAACAGTAATGTTAAATTTATTAAGGAAATATTGTAATGACTATCTGTAAAGACGACATCATCAATGAGCTTGTTGAGTACGACTTAGATCACTTGACTGTTACTGAGATGCTGAGTATGGTGGGTACTTTCTTAGCCGCAGGTTACGGCGAACTAGAAGATGAAGCCCTTCGAGAAAGGTACGCAGACTTAGGAGCCAGCCATGCCATTCACTAACACACACCAGCCTTGCCCTGACTGTAACAGCAGTGACGGGTTAGCGTACAACGACGACGGCTCAAGTAAGTGTTTTGTCTGTGACGCATACACCCCATCCGACAAGGTAGATAACGTCAGAGAGCTAGGAACTATCAGCGATAAGCCTAAGCCATCATTCACTCAGACTGAACACCGTTTAATCACAGCGGAGTACCGTACTATCACCGACCGTTTAATCACAGGAACGACGGCGAAGAAGTACGCAGCTCTGAAGCAGGGAGACATCACAACCTTTGGTTACTATGACCCGTCAGATCCTACTAAACCAGTGGCGGCGAAGGTTCGTAACCCTGACAAACGATTCAGTATCGTTGGTGATTGGAAGAAAGCAGGTTTGTATGGACAGCACTTATTCTCTGAGGGTGGCAAGTATGTGACTCTTGTTGAGGGTGAGTATGATGCCTTGGCCGCACACCAGATGACAGGATCAAAGTTTCCAGTAGTGTCCGTTCGCAACGGTGCGACTTCGGCGGCAAAGGACTGTCGCCTTTTTTATGATTGGCTGAACAGCTTCGAGAACATTGTTATATGCTTCGATGCTGATGAGCCGGGACAGAAGGCATCAAAGGAATGTGCCGATCTGTTCGGTAACAAAGCAAGGATTGTTAAGCACGTCAACGGCTACAAGGACGCGTGTGATTATCTTGTTAACAATCAAGCGGAAGCGTACACCAAAGTATTCTGGTCCGCGCAACCGTACACACCCGAAGGTATCGTCGGTGCAGGTGAACTACGTGATCTAATCAAGAAGCCACTCACCAAGGCCAAGGTACAGTATCCGTTCGAGGGTTTGAACAAACACCTGTATGGTATACGCACAGCAGAGCTGGTTACTATTTGTGCAGGCTCAGGACTGGGTAAGTCTACTCTCCTGCGTGAGGTGGTGTCGTCCATCATGGCACAGTCAGAAGACAACCTTGGCTTGATGTTTCTTGAGGAGACACCTGAGCGTACCATGCGTGGACTGGTAGGTCTTGAGATGAACAAACCGATACACCTGCCAGACTGTGAGTACGACGACCAAGACATTGACCTTGTGTACGATACGATGGACTATGAGAACCGTGTCTATCTGTGGGAACACTTCGGCAGTAACGAGATTGAAAATGTACTGGGCCGTATGAGATACTTCGTCAAAGTCTTAGGCGTACGTTATATCGTACTGGATCACGTCTCTATCCTTGTCTCTGACCAGAGCAACGGGGATGAACGACGTGCACTTGACATGATCATGACAAAACTGCGAACATTCGTACAGGAGATGAACATCTGTATGTTCCTTGTCAGCCATCTACGCAGACCAGAGGGCAAGCAGTTGGAGGACGGTGCAGTAACTAGTCTAGGCATGTTACGTGGCTCTGCCTCGATTGCACAGCTGTCTGATGCGGTCATTGGTGCAGAGCGTAACAGTCAGGCTGATGATCCTATCGTCAAGAACACGACCGTGTTACGTGTGTTGAAGAACCGATACACTGGTAAGACAGGCAAGGCGTGTGAGGTGTTCTACAACGAGGCAACAGGACGGTTGACACAACGAGATGAACGTGAGGAGAAACCTTTGTGAGATGTATGGCGTGTGACGTAGAACTAACAGACTACGAAGCAACAAGACGGTTTGCAGGTAGTCAAGAGTTTGTTGACTTGTGTAACCGTTGCGCTGCTGTTAGTCTAGACGATAGCGATGTGGTTGATCGTGCTGATCTACGTACACTCGCAGACCTAGAGGAGATGGTATACCGTGAGCAAGATTGGGAGCTGGATATTAGAACAGGAACTGTTGATGGAGACGTATCAGAAGTTTAACCACGACAGTGAACGTAACGAACTGAATGAGACTTACCATGAATACCTGTTACTTGGATATAGAAACTACTACGGATCACTCAACGATCTGGTGTGCAGTTACGAAGGTGAAGAACGATATACAGGTGCATACAACACCAGACTCATTGAGGAGTGTCTTGAATGAAGCTGACAAAATTGTTGGACACAACCTCATCGGGTTTGATTGTCGTGTTCTCGATAGTGTTTGGGACATACATATTGCTAGGTCTTCTGTTGTGGACACTCTCTACTTGTCCAGACTCTACAACCCCAGTCAAGACGGAGGGC
>Ga0255040_10000129_pt1 | contig 16801 bp, 13 predicted proteins | sample BC1_12_2_MG_FD_181711 | JGI IMG/M metagenome (GOLD analysis project Ga0255040, IMG submission 181711) | Seawater microbial communities from Strait of Georgia, British Columbia, Canada - BC1_12_2 | ecosystem: Environmental > Aquatic > Marine > Strait | place: Canada: British Columbia | collected... | reverse complement strand
CGTGCTCACGGTGCTGGTTGCGGTGGTCATCGTGCGCGCGGTGGTCATTGCTTCACGCATCCTGCTCGCCCCACGCGCGCCAGAGCACCGTTTGCTGCCCTTCGACGATGCCGCCGCGCAGCGTCTTCACGTCAGCATCATGTGGCTCGCCGTGCTCTGGGTCGGCGCCCTGGCAATCTACGCCATCTTCGGGGCGCTTGGCGTCGAGCCGGTGGTGATCGAATTCCTCCAGTTCTGCCTCGGCACGGTGGTGCTCCTGTCGTTGGTCGCGGCAGTCTGGCGGATGCGGGAGCCGATTGCAGATCTGATCCGAGGCAGCAGCAACGGTACCCTGCGGCGCATCCTTGGCGATCTGTGGACTGTGATCGCAACGATATACCTCGTCGCAATCTATGCCGCACGCATGAACGACCTGCTGCTGGGAACGGTGGAGGTGTCCAACGTAGCAATTGCGAGCATCCTGCTCGTCATCGCGCTACCGATCGCAGACATGGTGCTGTGCCGCGCCTTGAGCGCTTCGATCGGCCCGTCCGAGGGCGATGACGCACGGCCGTCAATCCTCGCCAGCTACGAATCCGTGCTGCGCCGGGCGATCCATATCGTCGTCACCGTCGTCGGCTTCCTCCTGCTCGCCGACATCTGGCAGCTCGACTTGTTTGGCATCGCCAAGCGCAGCTTCGGCGGACAGATCACGAGCTCGCTGCTCGGGGTCGCGATCGTTCTGCTGATCGCCTACATGCTATGGGAGATCGTCGACACGGCCATCGGACGGCGAATGAAAACGGAAACGCCGGTGGGCGAAGTCACGCCGTCGTCCCGGCTGCGCACGCTGTTGCCGCTGTTTCGCATGACGCTGCTCATCACGATCTTCGTCATGGCAACGATGTCGGTCCTCGCCGCGCTCGGCGTCGACATCCTGCCGCTGCTCGCGGGTGCGAGCGTACTCGGGATCGCGATCGGCTTCGGCTCGCAGGCGCTGGTGCGCGACATCGTCACCGGTGCCTTCTTTCTGGTCGACGACGCGTTTCGGCTTGGGGAATACATCGAAGTCGGCACCACCAAGGGCCGGATTGAAAAGCTCACCGCGCGCTCCGTGTTCCTACGCCACCATCGCGGGCAGCTCAATGTCCTGCCCTACGGCGAGATCCGCCAGCTGAAGAACAACAGCCGTGACTGGATCATCATGAAGCTGGAATTCCGCGTGACCTATGACACCGACCTCACACTGGTGAAGAAGATCATGAAGAAGATCGGTGCCGAACTGTCCGCCGATCCGGAACTGGGCGAGGCCCTGCTCGAGCCGCTCAAGTCGCAGGGGGTGTACTCGACTGAGGACAGCGCGCTTGTCATCCGCGCCAAGTTCAAAGCCAAGCCCGGGCCGACCGTGTACATGATCCGGCGCGTCGCCTTTGACAAGGTCCTCAAGGCGTTTAAGGAGAACAACATCAAGTTCGCGCACCGCCAGGTCACGGTGCTGGTACCCGGCTCTGCGGACGAGGCGCAGGCCGCCAAGGCGGCGGCGGGCGCCGCCGCCTTCATCTCCGAGCCCCCCAAGCCGGGTACCGCCTAATCGACGATGGGCGGCCCCGCAGACCGACAGGCTGACCTGCTCGCGGAGGCCGGCCGCACGCTGGCGGGCGGCGGCCTCGGCCTGTTCGTATTGCCACCCGAGCTCAACCTGGTGGTCGAGCGCGGCCAGGGCAGCCACGTCTGGGACGTTGCGGGTCGCGAGTACATCGACTATCACCTCGGCTCAGGACCTGCGTTGCTGGGTCACGCGCATCCCGCAGTCAGCGCAGCAGTCGCCGCGCGTCTCGACAAAGGCACGACCTACTTCTTCCTAAACGAGCCCGAGATCGCGCTCGCGCGGCGCCTGATCGACGCGGTGCCCTGCGCCGAGGTCGTGCACTACGCAGGCTCGGGAACTGAGGCGACCTTTTACGCATTGCGCATCGCGCGCGCGTTTACCGGGCGCGACAAGATCCTCAAATTCGAAGGTGCCTGGCACGGGATGCACGACTACGGCCTGTGGGGCACGGTGCCGAGCGCGCCCTCGGACTATCCGCACGCGAGACCGGATTCGGTTGGTGTTCCGCTACAGACGGGAGACTCGGTTCTGGTCACGCCGTTCAACGAACCCGAGCGTGCTGTCGCACTGATCGAGGCCCACGCGAACGAACTGGCCGCGGTAATCGTTGAACCGCTGCAGCGCGTGCTGCTGCCCGAACCGGGATTCCTGCAGGCGCTGCGCGAGGTCACGCAAAAGCACGGCATCGTCCTCGTGTTCGATGAGATCGTCACCGGCTTTCGCATTGCCTGGGGCGGCGCACAGGAGCGCTACGGGGTGATTCCGGATCTCGCCTGCTACGGCAAGGCGGTGAGCGGCGGGTTTCCCATGGCAATGATCGTCGGCCGCGGCGACGTGCTTTCGGTGCTCGATGCGCGCAGCCGCCCGCGCGAGCAGGTGGTCTGGGCGACGCACACCCTGAACGGCAACCCGATCTGCGCCGCCGCCGGCTGTGCCGCGCTCGACGTGCTCGCTGCACCCGGCATTTACGATCAACTGCATCGCATCGGCGGGCGTCTGCGCGCCGGCATCGTCGAGGCCGGCAACCGTCACGGCTTCGCGGTCCAGGCGCCTGGCGAGGACGCGGTGTTCGGCGTGCGCTTTACCGACCGCCGCCCGTTGCGGACCTGGATGGACCTGACCACCGCCGACAAGGCGCTGGGATGGCGCTGGGCGATGGAACTCCTCAAGCGCGGGCTGCTGGTCAATCCGAACGAGAAGTTCTACATTTCGATCGCGCATACCGACGCGGACGTCGAGCACACGCTCACGGTCGTCGACGAGGCCTTCGCCGCACTGCGCCGAAGCTGAAGAGTAAGGTTCACCCCGCGGCCGCGACCAAGACGCGATGGCCGCAGGTCCTTCTCACCGTGCCGTACTGGCGCCTGCCAGCCCCTACCAGGAGGCGATCTGGGGGGCAGCACTGGGGGTTGCGGGAATCGACACTCGGAACGTCGCTCGACCCGACTCGGTGGCGCAGTTCGCGGCCGCTGCCGCGCCGGCCGATGCGGACACGCTGTTGGTCGTTGACCTGCATCGCATCGCCGCGGAATCGCTCGATCTGATCGCCTACGCGCAAGCCCTGCGCGAGCGCGATCCGGGGCGACCCTGGATCGCCACGCTCGGCGCACGGGTATCGGTATCCGAGTCGGAGCGCGCATTGGCACGCGCGGTGGGCGCAGTCGATCTGGTCGCGTTGGTCGATCACAGAGACCTTCCGAGCCTGCGCGCCCTGTCCGGCGCGTTGTCGCAGGCGGGCGTTGCAAACAACGCCGAGGCCCTGTTCGCCGCACTTCGATCCGCGCCGCCGCTGGGACTCCCCGTCCCGATCGCGCTCGTGCACGCCGCGGGCTACACGGTGCAGGCCCTGGTCGGACGCATGCAGGGCGTCGACGGGGTTGACCGCGCGGACCGTCGCTACGCAGGGAAGACCTATGCGGATTGCTTTGTCGGCAGCGAGGCGCTCGATTGGCTGGCCGGGGCGCTCGGCGCGTCGCGCGCCACTGCCCTAGAGGTCGGACAGTGCCTGCTTGAGCACGGCGTCTTTCATCACGTCGTCAAGGACCACGCGTTTCGCGACGAGCAGCTGTTCTACCGCTTCGCAACGATCTCACCGGCGGTCGAGGCAATCGCACTGGACGATCTCGTCAAACAGATGTGGTCGCCCGGCGGCCTCCCGGTGGCGCCGCGCGGCTATCGCGGCAAGACCTACGACGATTGCTTCGTCGGTTCAGAGGCCGTGGACTGGATCGTGCGGCGCTATGCACTGTCACGCGAGGAAGCGGTCACGCTCGGCCAGCAGCTCTTCGATCTCGGCCTCGCGCACCATGTCGTCGACGAGCACCCGTTCAAGGATGGCCACTACTTCTTTCGCTTCCGGCGACACGAGTACGCCTGATCAGCGCTGTGCAAGCGTGCCGATCGCGGCCTCCAACCCGCCGCGGCCGAAGGGCACGCCCGCATCGCGCAGCGCGAGTTCGACGCCCGCAAGCGCACCAATCAACATCGGTTCATTCAGGTCGCCCATGTGGCCGATCCGGAACACACGCCCCTGGAGCGCCGCGAGCCCGCGCCCGAGCGCGACGCCGTAGCGCGTCTCGGCGATGTGCCGCACGCGGTCCGCGTCGTGGCCCTGCGGCATGAGCACCGCGGTCAGCGAATTCGATGCGAACGCGCGCTGCAGAGCGAAGACCTCGGGCCCACCGCCCGCGGCCCAGGCATCGACGCAGGCACGCGTCGCCTCCGCAAGGCGCCGATGGCGCGCAAAAACCTCATCGAGGCCCTCCTCTTCCAGCATTGTGAGCGCCGCCTCGAGGCCATAGAAATAGTGGATCGGCGCGGTGCCCACGAACGCCGCCTGGCGGCCGTCCTTGACCATGTTGCGCCAGTCGAAATAGCGCCGCGGGTTGTGCGCCGCCTGTGCCGCAGCCCAGGCCTTGTCGTTCGCCGCAGTAAACGACATTCCCGGCGGCAGCATCAAGCCTTTCTGCGCCCCACCAACCGCGAGATCGATCTTCCATTCGTCCATGCGGAAGTCGTACGACGCGAGCGACGATATCGTGTCGACGAGATAGAGCGCCGGATGACCGACGCGATCGATTGCCGCGCGCGCCTCGGCGACCGGGTGGCGGATTCCGGTCGAGGTCTCGTTGTGCACCAGCATCACCGCCTTGATGGCATGCGCGGTGTCGCGCGCCAGACGCTCGGCGAGCGCATCCGGGTCGACCGCGTTGCGCTCCGAGGTCGGCAGGATCTCAACCTCGGCGCCGAACGCCGCTGCAGTCGCCGCCCAGTTCCTCGAGAAATAACCGCTTTCGCACACCAGCACGCGATCACCCGGGGAAAACAGATTCGCGATGCTCGCCTCCCAGGCGCCGTTGCCCGAGGCCGCGTAGGCAACCACGATCGCCCGCTCAGTCTTGAGGATCTGTTTCAGTTTTTCAAGGCAGGCGTCGCGCAAGGCGACGAAATCGGCGCCGGTGAAATCGATCGCCGGGCGCGCCATCGCCTGCAGCACGCGATGCGGGATGTTGGTCGGTCCAGGATGCATGAAGTACTGCCAGCCGCGTGCGACGCTCACGAACACCTCCATCGAAGCATGGGCAGGATCATAGCGAATCCGCCATCCCCTGCCAGCGTTGTGGTATAGTTCCGACCGCAAGATTTTCAAGCTGTGTGTACGAAGTCCCCTCACCGTCGCGTGCAAGCTGCGCGGCATCAGTAGCGGTACCCAGTTCCCTTCCTTGATGTCGTGCCCGGTCGCATCGGCCCGGTTTCGCCGACGCAACACAATCAAGGAATACAACACATGGCTACCGGTAAAGTTAAATGGTTCAACGACCAGAAAGGGTTCGGCTTCATTACGCCTGACGAGGGCGGCGAAGACCTCTTCGCGCACCATTCGGAAATCCAGATGGGCGGCTTCAAGTCGCTGAAGGAAAACCAGCAGGTCCGCTTCGAAGTCCGCAAAGGACCCAAGGGCCTTCAGGCCGCAGCGATCCAGCCGCTCTAAGCAGGCGGCAGGTCAAAAAAAGGCCCGCAGTCGCGGGCCTTTTTCATTTCCGCACCACCGTAGCTTAGCCGCCCGCGATGTGGAGCGCCGACGGCAGCCAGAGCGAGATTGCCGGGAAGGCGATCAGAATCCCCAGGCGCACAATATCGGCCACCACGAACGGGATCACGCCGCGGAACAGCGTCGGCGTCGGCACGTCGGGCAGAAGCGAGCTCAGCACGAACAGATTCATGCCGACCGGCGGGCTGATGAGGCCAATTTCGACGATCACCACGATCAGAATCCCGAACCACACGGGATCGAAGCCGAGCTGTGTCACCAGCGGAAAGAAGATCGGCACCGTCAGCAGCACCATCGACAGCTCCTCCATCGCAGTGCCGAGAACGACGTAGATCGCGCAGATCGCGACGATCACCATGATCGGCCTAATCTTGAACTGCTCGACGAAATTCGTCAGATCGTAGGGCAGGCTGGTGAAGTTGATGTAGTTCGCGAACACCAGCGCACCGATCAGGATCATGAACAACATCGACGTCGTGCGCGCCGAATCGATCAGCACCTCGCGCAGGACGCGCCAGGTCAGCGCCCGGCGCGCGAGCGCGAAAATGAAGGCACCGAATGCACCAATGCCGGCGCCCTCGGTGGCGGTGAAGATCCCGGCGTAGATGCCGCCGATCGAGACAATGAACAAGACGACCACGCCCCAGATGCCCTTCATCGCATCGAGGCGCTCGATCCAGGAGGAGCGGTCCCCCGCCGGCCCGGCCGCGGGCTCACGCCACACGACCCAGCGCACCGCGAGGCACAACAGCGCCACCGCAACCATCCCCGGAAATACCCCGGCAGCGAACAAGCGCCCGATATTGGTCTCGGTGATGATTCCGTAGATCACCATGATCGTCGACGGCGGGATGAGGATGCCGAGCGTGCCGCCGGCGCAGATCGAGGCCGCCGACAGCTTGTCCGAATAGCCGAGCTTGCGCATCGGTGGGTAGGCGACCTTCGACATCGTCGCCGCGGTGGCGATCGACGAGCCGCAGATCGAACCGAATCCGGCGCAGGCGACAATCGTGGACATCGCCAGCCCCCCACGCCAGTGACCGATGAAGGTATACGCCGCACGGAACAGTTCCTGCGACATCCCGGCGCGCGAGACGAAGTTGCCCATCAGCACGAACAGCGGCACCACCGACAACTCGTAATCGATGCCCGCGGCGAAGGTCGTCTGCGCGAGCTGGTCGAAGGCCGCATGCATGCCGCGCGTCAACGCGAAGCCACCAACGCCGACGATCAGCATCGCGAATGCGATCGGGATCCGCGCAAACGCCAGGCCCAGCAGGATCGCGAACGCGATGAGGGTTTCGGTCACGCGCTCACGCCGTCACGGGATCAGGTACCACCGCCCGCAGCGTGGCTCAGATCGCGCGCAACCCGCCAGCCGCGAATGTAGTCCCAGGCCACGGCCAGGCTGGCGAGCGTGGCAAGCGTGGCCATGACCGCGAACGTGCGGGTGAACGGGCCGTGCGGAATGCGCAACGTCATCGTGACTTCATTGGTGCGCAGGTGGCTCCCCGACATGATCCACAGCCGCCAGGCGATGACGCCGAGTACCAACGCACTGATGAGGCTGATCACCACGCGTTGGGTTTTCATCGCCGGGCGCGGCACAAAGTGGTCCATGATGTCGATCGTCACATGGCCTTCGCGCGCGGTCACCAGCGGCAGCGCGGTGAAGATCAGGACGCCCATCATGAACTCGGTGACCTCGTAGGCACCGTAAATCGGGCTGCTGATCAGCTTGCGCCCCGAGACGTCGAGGAACGTCAGCACCATCATCGCCATCAGGTCGGCGGCCGCGACCGTGCCAAGGACCCAGCCCGCCCAGACGCCAAGCGGGCCGTGGAAGATTGCATCCTCAGTGGTTCGGGGACCGCTCATGTTTCGGCGCCGGAAACAAAAACCGCCGCACGCCCGGCGTGACCGGACCGTGCGGCGGTGGCGTGCACTACTTGCCGGCCGCGACGCGGGCGACTTCGGCGCGGAAGAACTTGATCGTTCCCCTGCCGTCGATGCCCATCGCGTCCATCTTCGCGCCGTACTCGAGCTCGAGCTTGGCGGTGAGCTTTTTCAGTTCGCCGACGAATTGGGCCGACATCGGCTTCATCGTGCCGCCGGCGGCCTTCTTCGCAACGAGCCCTTCCTTGTCGGCGCGATCCCAGCCGGCGCCGGCCAGGCGCGCGAAGTGCTCGCCCGAGACCTTCATGATCGCGACCTGGTCGGCCTTCGGGATGCCGGCGAACTTCTGCTTGTTCATCGCCAGCCAGAACGACGAGCTGTATAGACCGCCCTTTACGTAGGTCGTGTACTTCACGATGCTCGCGATCTTGAAGCTTTTGAGCGACTCCATCGGGAAGGTGATGCCGTCGGCAATGCCGGCCGAGAGCACTTCGAAGGACTTCGGTGCTGGCTGGGTAATGACGACGCCGCCGAAGGTTTTCACGATCGTGCGCGGCACGTCACCGCCGACGCGGATCTTCTGACCCGGCAGGTCCGTGGTCTTGAGGATGAATTTCTTCGAGTGGTGCATCATGCCTGGGCCGTGCGTCATCACACCCAGCAGGTGCACATCCTTGTGGATGCCCGCCTTTTCGATGAACTTCTTGTGCGTGCGCCACAGGGCAACGCCATTGTCCACCGCGGTGTCGCCGAGCTGCGGCAGCTCCGCGATCAAATAGGGCTGGAAGCGCTCGGGCTGGTAGCCGTAGGTCGACCAGGCGATGTCGATCTGCCCGTTGATGACGGCGTCGTAGTGCTGGTTCGGCCGCGCAATCGGCTTCGGCAGCATCTGGATGCGTACCCGCCCGCCGGTCGCCTTCTCTACGCGCTTGGCCCAGGGCACCATCATGTACTTCACGACCGGGTGCGCTGGCGGCACCCAGTTCGACATCGTCAGCACGGTCTGTGCCTGTGCTGGCAGCGCCAGCCCGGCGCACAGCCCGGCCGCCGCCACTGCGATCGCGGTTCTCTTCATGTTGCGTCTCCTCCTACGGGTCAGATGGGACAGGGCGACGTGCGCCATGCGACATGCGACATGCACCAGGCATCCGCGCCCCGACGATCTTGCGCAGGTATAGTAACCAAATAGCGGAGAAACCGCAGCTTTGCGCAGGGGGAAACCGGCTGTGGAGATCAACAAACGCGAAATCGAGAATGGGATGCAGGCCGACATGCGCCGCTGGCTGCGCATGCCGGCGTGGTCGGCGCGCCAGCAATTGGCGCTCGCCTGCCGCATCCTCGCACGCGAAGACCATGTCTCGGGTCTCGCCGGCCAAGTCACGACGCGGGCTGAGGCCGGCGGCTACTGGACCCTGCCGCTCGGCCTCGGCTTCGACGAGGCCTGCGCCGCCAACATGATCCGCGTCGACGAAAACCTGCGCCTGCTCGAGGGCGAAGGCATGCCGAATCCGGCGGTGCGATTTCACCTCTGGATCTACCGCTGCCGTCCCGACGTGGCTGCAGTCGTGCATACCCACCCGCCGTTCTGCAACGCCCTGTCGCTGATCGGCGCGCCGCTCGTCGTCGCACACATGGACAGCGCGATGCTGTACGAAGACTGCGCTTACCTCGCCGAGTGGCCCGGCGTGCCGGTTGCAGACGTCGAGGGCGAGCTCATTGCGTCCGCCCTCGGGACCAAGCGAACCATCCTGCTCGCACATCACGGCCAGCTCGCCACCGGCGCCGGTATTGCAGAGGCGACCTATCTTGCCGTGAACCTCGAGCGCGCGGCGCGCATGCAGCTACGCGCGATGGCGGCCGGCACGATCCGGGCCGTCGACCCTGACCACGCGCGCGGGGCGCACGATTTCCTGCTCAAGCCGGAGATCGTCGACGCGAGCTTTCACCATCTTGCGCGGCGCGAGCTGCGCGAAGGCGAGGCCTGCCTGCAGTAACGGCAGTAAACGCTAGCGGTCGCGCCCGGCGAGAAGGTCGATGAACATCGTCGGCTCGGCGCCCTCTGGACGCAGCACCTTGATCATCCGGTAGAGCTCACTCGCGCTGCGCGTCATGGGCAGGGGCACGCCCGCTTCGCGCGCCACCGCGGCCGCATTCTCGAGGTCCTTCAGCAGCGTCGCCGCATCGCCGATCGGCGGATCGTAGGCACGCGTCGCGATGCGCGGACCAAAGATCTGCAGCGGCACCGAATCGGCGAATCCGCCCTTCAGCGCCTCGGGCAGTTTCGTCGCATCGACACCCGCGGTCTCGGCGAAACGGATCGCCTCGGCGAGCACCGGAAACAGGCAACCGACGATGATCTGATTGCACAGCTTGGTCGCCTGTCCCGCGCCCGAGGGTCCCATATACGTGAAGCGCGCCGAGACGTGCGCGACGACGGTCTTGGCGCTTTCGAAATGCTCGGCCTTGCCGCCTGCCATGATCGCGAGGCTGCCCTGCTCGGCGCCAATGACGCCGCCCGACACCGGCGCATCGACCAGGCCCATCCCCTGCTGCGCCTCGAGTCGCTCGGCATAGGCACGCGCCGATGCCGGCGCGATACTCGAAAAATCGACGACCAGCTTGCCCTTCGATCCACCCTCAGCGATGCCGTCGGGACCGAAGAGTACGATCTCGGCGGCCTGTTGATCGGTGACGCACATCATGATGATGTCCGCGGCGCGCGCAACCTCGGCCGCCGAGCCGAGCGCGTGCGCACCCTTCGCCACCACGGCCTTCAGCTTGTCGGGCGAGCGGTTCCACACGCTCAGGTCGTAGCCCGCGGCAAGCAGCCGCAGCACCATCGGTGCGCCCATCAAGCCGATGCCGATATAGCCCAGTTTCGGCTTGTCGCTCATGTTCCCTTTCCTCCACGATGGGTCACCGCGCCCCAGAACGCCGAGCCGACCTGCGCCGCGTATTTTTCGAGTACACCGGACAGAGGCTTCGCACGCGGCGCCTTCCAGGCCCGTCGCCGGCGTGCAAGTTCGGGCGCCGGCAGGTCGAGCGTGAGACGCCGGCGCGCGGCATCGATCACGATGCGATCGCCGTTTTTCACCCAGCCGAGCGGTCCGCCGAGCGCAGCTTCGGGCGACAGGTAACCGACCATCATGCCGCGTGTCGCGCCCGAGAAGCGCCCGTCGGTCAGCAGCGCAACCTTCTCGCCCATGCCCTGTCCATAGAGCAGCGCGGTGACACCGAGCATCTCGCGCATGCCCGGCCCACCCTTCGGCCCCTCATAGCGGATGACGAGCACGTCGCCCGGCCGGTAGGCGCGCTTGCGCACGACCGCGGCACAGGCCTCTTCGGAATCGAACACCCGCGCACGGCCCTCGAAGCGCAGCGTTTTCAGGCCGGCGACCTTGATCAGCGCGCCGTCAGGCGCCAGGTTGCCCTTCAGCACGACGATCCCGCCGCTCGCGAGCAGCGGCTCGCGCCGCACGACCTCGCCGTCGGCGCCCGGATGATCGCGCAGGGCCTGCTCGAGCGTGGTGCCGAAGATCGTCAGGCAGTCGCCGTGCAACGCGCCGCGCTCGAGCAAGGCTTTCAGCACTGCGTACACCCCGCCCACCGCGTGCAGATCCTTGGCGAGGAAGCGGCCGCCGGGCTTCATGTCGGCGATCAGCGGCGTGCGCCGCGATACGCGCGCCAGGTCGTCGAGCGAAAAACGGATACCCGCCTCATGCGCGATCGCCGGGATGTGCAGGCCGGCATTCGTCGAGCCGCCGGTGGCCGCGACCGCGGCGCAGGCATTCTCCAGGCTCTTCTTCGTCACCAGGTCGCGCGGGCGCGGTCCGCCCTTGAGCAGCAGGTCCATGACCACGCGCCCTGCCTCGCGTGCCTGCGGCAGCCGCGCCTCGGCGACCGCGGGCATGGTGGCCGAGCCGGGCAGCGCGAGGCCGAGGGTCTCGGACACCATTCCCATCGTGTTTGCAGTGAACTGCCCGGGACAGGATCCGAGTCCCGGGAGACAGACATGCTCGAGTTCGTCGAGGTCGGCCGGTGTCAGTTCGCCCGCCATCACCGCGCCAACGGCTTCGTAGGTGTCGAGCACCGTGACGTCGCGCCCGCGCCACTGCCCAGGCAGCGCCGCGCCGCCGTAGACGAATATCGACGGCAGGTTCAGGCGTACCATCGCCATCATCATCCCGGGCAGCGTCTTGTCGCAGCCGGCGAAGGTCACCAGGGCGTCATAGGCATGCCCGCGCGCCACCGCTTCGACACCGTCGGCGACTAGCTCGCGCGACGGCAGCGAGTAGCGCATCCCGCCATGGCCCATCGACATCGAATCGGCGACCGAGGCGCAGGCGAAATCGAACGGCACGCCACCTTCGGCGCGTACACCCTCGCCCGCGGCGCGCCCAAATTCACCGAGGCGCGCATTGCAGGGCGTATTGCGCGCGTCGGTCGAGGCGATGCCCACGAAGGGGCGTGCGATATCGGTGTCGGACAGGCCAAGGCCGCGCAGGAAGGCGCGATGCGGCGCGCGATCGAGGCCGTCGACCGTGATGCGCGAAGGCAGAATAGGGATGGTTCGGTGACGGGTCTTGCGACGCGGGCGGGTCATGGGCGCAATTCTAAATGGTGACGCGCCGACGATCGGCGCCCGACGTGAAACCGCGTCGCTATTCGGTGCGGACCACCCGCTTCACGACTGCGCCGACCGATAGCCCTTGCACGACGATCGAGAACACGACGACGACATAGGTCACGGCGATCAGCAACTCTCGCGCCGCGCTGCCCGCCGGCAGGCTCAGCGCGAGCGCGACCGAAATCCCGCCGCGCAACCCGCCCCAGGTCATGACCGTAATCGCGCCCGGCGTAAACCGCCGCCAGCGTTTCAGCACGAGCACCGGCAGGCCGACGCTCGCCCAGCGCGCAAGCAGCACGATCGGGATCGTCAGCAGGCCGGCGACGAGGGTTTCGCCGCGGAAGGTCAGCACCAGCACCTCCAGGCCGAGCAGCACGAAGAGCACCGCGTTGAGAATCTCGTCAACGAGTTCCCAGAACGTGTCGAGGTGCTCGCGCGTCGTATCGCTCATTGCAAAGCGGCGGCCCTGGTTGCCGATGAACAGTCCGGCGACGACGATCGCAATCGGCCCGGAAGTATGCAGCGCAGTGGCAAGCGCGTAGCCGCCCATCACGAGCGCCAGGGTCAGCAGCACCTCGACCTGGTAGTTGTCGACGCTCTTCAGCATCCAGTACGTGATCATGCCGAGGCCGAGGCCAAGCAGCGCACCGCCCACCGCCTCCACCGCGAACAGGCCGGCGATCGTCCCCGCCGAGACGTCGGCACCCTTCGACGCAATGCCGAGCAGCACGAGGAAGACGACGACGCCCACGCCGTCGTTGAACAGTGATTCGCCGGCCACCTTCACCTCGAGACTTTTGGGGACACTCGCGCGCTTTAGGATCCCGATCACCGCGATCGGATCGGTCGGCGAGATCAGCGCGCCAAACACAAGACACCAGATGTAGGGCAGCGCCAGGTCGAGCAGCGGCAGCAGCAGATACAGCGCGCTGCCCACGGCGAAAGTCGAGAAGACGACGCCGACCGTGGCGAGGACCGCGATGATGAACTTTTGCCGCGCGAGATCGTTCAGATCGACGTGCAGCGCACCGGCGAACAGCAGGAAACTCAGCATGCCGTGCATCAGTGCTTCGTTGAAATCGATGCGCGCGACGACCTTCTCGGCCCAGTCCTCGACGCCGAAACCGAGCGCGCCGAGCATGACCAGAACGAGCGAGAGCGCCAACGAGATGAGCATTACGCCAATCGTGGTCGGCAGACGAACGAAACGATGATTCACCCACGCAAGCAACCCCGTGAGCGATACCAGCAGCGCGATGATGTCGAGGACCGTCACGGCGCCATCCGCGCTCAACTCGGGAAATGCGCCTCCAGATCGGCGATCTGGGCGGCGTCCAGCATCCGCGTCGCGCGTCCGGAAAGCAGCAGGAACAGCTTCGCCGTTTCTTCCATCTCCTCGGCGTTGTAAACCGCATCCTCGAGCGACTTGCCGGCCACCACCGGGCCGTGATTGGCGAGCAGCACGGCATGGTGCTTTCTCGCCTTCTCGCGCACCGCCTCGGCGAGCGCGCGGTCGCCGGGCCGGAAATAGGGCACCAGCGGCAGGCGCCGGATGCGCATGACGTAGTACGCGGTGATCGGCGGCAGGACGTCATCGGCGTTGTCGTGACATAGGCACGAGACCGCGACGCAATGGGTGCAATGCAAATGCACGATGCCCTGCGCGCCGGGACGTTCCTGATACATCGCCAAGTGCAGGAAGGCCTCCTTTGATGGCGGATCGCCGGCAACGTGCTTGCCCGCGGCGTCGACTTTCGCGATGCGCGCCGGGTCGAGCCGGCCAAGGCAGGAATTCGTCGGTGTCACCAGCAGCCCGTCGGGCAAGCGTGCCGACAGGTTGCCCGAGCTACCATGGGCGTAGCCACGCGTGTAGAGGGACGCGCCGAACAGTACCAACGCCTCGCGCAGCTGGGTCTCGCTCACGCGAGAACCTCGTAGGCGCGGGTGAAGAAATCGGGGCCGCCGAAATTGCCCGACTTGAGCGCGAGCAGAAGCGGCGCGCCGCCGACCGCAACGGTCCAGGGCACGCCCGGTGCGATCTCGGGACCGATGGTAAGCGCCTTGACGCCGAGCGCCTCCACCACGGCCCCCGAGGTTTCGCCGCCGGCAACGACGAACTTGCGTACCCCGGCGGCAACGAGCTCGCCCGCGATGCGCCTGAACGCGTCCTCGACGAGCTCGGCCGCGCGCGCCTGGCCGAGCACCGCGTGCGCGCGCGACACGTTCGTCGGCGACGCCGAGGCGGCGATCAGGATCGGCGTCGTGCCGGGCTGCTTGCGCGCCCACGCCAGCGCCTCGTCGAGGTGCTGCGGGCCCTGCGCGAGTTTCAGCGGGTCGAGCTGCAGACTGGGATAGCGACCGCGTACCGCCGCGATCTGGCCGAGCGTCGCATCCGAGCAGCTCCCTGAAAGCACGACTGCAGGACCGTCGAGCCGCGGCAGCACCGACTGCGCGTCCTTCTTTGCCACCCGGCCCTGCCGCGCGAGCGCACGCGCGAGCCCCATGCCGAGCCCCGCACCCCCGGTCGTCAATGCCAGATCGAGGCAGGCTTCGCCCGCGGCCACCAAATGTTCGTCGCGTGTCGCGTCAAGAATCGCGTGACGATGGCCGTCGGCGCGCAGCGCCGCGCAGCGCGCGCGCACCGCGTCGGTCCCGGCTTCGCAATCGGCAAACGGCACCAGGCCAACCTTGCCCTTGGTTTGCGCCGCCAGCACCCGCACCAGATTGGCGTCGGTCATCGGCGTGAGCGGATGCTTACGCATACCCGAATCCGAGAGCAGCAGGTCTCCGACGAACAGATGCCCAAGGTAGACCGTACGGCCGTTGCGCGGGTAGGCCGGTGTTGCGACCGTGAAATCCGCGTCGAGCGCGCCGAGCAGCGCCTCGGCGACCGGGCCGATGTTGCCGCGCGGCGTCGAATCGAAGGTCGAGCAATATTTGAAATAGATGCGCTCGGCGCCGCGCCGGCGCAGCCAGTCGAGCGCGGCGAGCGACCAGGCGACCGCCTCTTCGGGCGGGTTGGTACGCGACTTCAATGCGACCACCACGGCGTCTGCCGCGGGAAGTTCGAGCCCGGCCTCGGGCACGCCGTTTACCTGCGTGACCGACAGCCCCTCGCGCGCGAGCGTGACGCCAAGGTCGGTGGCGCCGGTCAGGTCGTCCGCGATGCAGCCGATCAGCATGGCCCGATCATAGCCTGCGCCGCCGAATCGCAGCGCGCGTAGATCTAGGACGCAGCCGCGGCGCGCGTGGCCAGAAGCTGCTCGAATGCCGCCGCATCCAGCGGCTCGCTGAAGTAGTGCCCCTGCCACTCCTCGCAGCCGACGCTGCGCAGGCGTTCGAGCTGAGCGGCGTTCTCCACGCCCTCGGCGGCAACCAGCAACCCGAGGCCGTGCGCCATCGCAGCGATTGTCTGCACGATCTTGGCGTCCGCCGGATGGGTATCGAGCTCCTTGAGGAAGGAGCGATCGATCTTCAGCTTGTCGATCGGCAGGCGCCGCAGATAGGCGAGGCTCGAATACCCGGTACCGAAGTCGTCGATTGCGACCCGCACGCCGAGCGCCGCGACCTGACGCAGGGTTTCGATGGTTTCCGGCAGATGCGACATCAGCACGCGCTCGGTGACCTCGAGCTCGAGCCAGCGCCCCTCGATCCGGTTCGCCTTCAGCGCCGCACTGAGCCGCGCCACGTAGACATCACCCTGGATGAGTTCCGAGCTCGACACGTTGACGGCGAACCACAGCGGCTCGCCGAATCGGCGCTGCCATGCGCCGGCCTGCGCGAGGCTGCGCTCGAGCGTCCACTCACCGAGTGCACGGATCAGCCCCGACTGCTCCGCCACCGGCACGAAGTCGTCCGGCATCACGACGCCGCGCACCGGATGGTGCCAGCGCACGAGCACTTCGGCGCCCACGATCCGTGCACCCTGCCCCGGCACGCCGCGCAGCACCGGATGGAAGTTCAGCACGAATTCGCCGCGCGCCAGCGCGCCGCGCAAGTCACTCTCAAGCGCGAGGCGCTCGGCGGCAAGCGTCGCGAACTCGGGCGCGTAGAACCGGTACATGTCGCGCCCGGCATCCTTTGCCGCGTGCATCGCAGCGTCGGCGTTTCTCAGCAGCGTGGCGGCATCGCGCGCGTCGGTCGGATAGACGCTGATCCCGATCGAGGCACCGATGCTCAGCGTGCGTCCGTCAACCGTGAACGGCCGTGCGAGCGTGGCCTGCACGCGCTGCGCGGCCGCGGCCGCGTCGGCGGGCGTGCGCACATCGTCCCAGAGCAGCACGAACTCGTCGCCTCCAAGCCGCGCCAGCATGTCTTCGTGCCGCACCGTGTTGGCGAGACGCTCGGCGACCGCGCGCAGCAGGGCGTCGCCCGCCTGGTGGCCGAGCGAATCGTTAACCAGCCGGAACTGGTCTAGATCCACGAACAGCAGCGCGATCTGCCCCCGGCTGCGCGCCGCAGTGACGATCGCGCGCTCGATGCGCTCGGCGAGCAGCGCGCGGTTCGGCAACCCGGTCAGCGCGTCGCGTTTGGCAAGGTATTCGAGGCGCGCCTCGGCCTGCTTGCGTGCGGTGATGTCCGCTGCGGTGCCGCGGTAGCCCTCGAGCCGGCCGTTCTGATCGATGATCGGCACCCGCTC
>Ga0255040_10000126_pt1 | contig 17041 bp, 17 predicted proteins | sample BC1_12_2_MG_FD_181711 | JGI IMG/M metagenome (GOLD analysis project Ga0255040, IMG submission 181711) | Seawater microbial communities from Strait of Georgia, British Columbia, Canada - BC1_12_2 | ecosystem: Environmental > Aquatic > Marine > Strait | place: Canada: British Columbia | collected... | reverse complement strand
ATATCCGGGGTTACTATCAACAATCATGCGCTGGACACCCTGTTTCGCAAGCGCCTCTCCATCTCGCCCGAATAGGTGACTGAATTGATCAATACTGAGGGGGGAAATTTGAAAGTCCATGGTGCACTCCTGGCGAAATTGGGCGACTACAACTCTTCCATTGATTTCAAAGCTTCACGAACTTGATCCGAAAAAGACTCTGACTCAAGAGGCACACGCTTAAGTGCTCGATACGGTTGATAATCCGCTTGCCATTCCATCCAAACTTTTCGAGCGCCGGGGTTCTCATGAAGAAGTCTGGCGAAATTATATACTTCAGTTGACAGCCTCTCATCTTCACCTAGCTGAGCCCGCATGCTTCTAGCAAAGAACGCCTGATTGTTTAGGTTTTGGATCAGACCGCCGAAAATAGTGGCTTCTGTCTCGTCGAGTTCATCGCCCCTGCTTCCTCTAATCCAAATATCGGCGTATTCGTTCATCTCGTTACTTATTTCTAAGCTTGTTGCGAAAATGCCAAGGGATACTTCGTTCTGCGCAATGTCGCTCGCTTGCTTCATTTGAAGTCCAACAAATATTAATGAAGCGACAACCGCAGCGATCCCGACCAGCTCTGCTACCTCATTGAACTTCCTAAAATCCACAATCACTTCTCCAATTCGGCGCACGACGTTTTGTGATGGAAATCATGCCAACGGCTGCTTCTAGCATGGACACAAGTCACTCCGACAGAGTTTCTACTGCTCTTGCGGAGCCAAATAAAGACCGTCGGAATGAGTGTTTTCGCCTGACAATGTCTGCTCAACAAAGGCGACGAAATCCTCATTGGCAAAAAACGGCTTTCTTTGCTCCCAATAAAATCGCACCCCTGGCATAGGTAGTATTGCCTGCGTCATCGAGCGACGGAGTACTGGGCTGAGAGTACCTTCTTCTTCGAAATAGAAGCTACTCTGCAAGATAAGCATTAGCAAGTGAAACGCCATCGTCGCTTGAGACTGGCTCCATGGACGGAGAGGATGCGGTGCACATTGAGTCAGGAATCGCGAGCATTGACGTAGTTCCCAATTATCCATTGGTATTTGCTGGCTACGACGAGCTGGTTGCAACGGGGCGGTTGCGCCAACTTAAAGATCCGACCCTTATCGATCTGCTTAGCCGCCAGCGAGCCGAATATGAAGCGGCACTGGCCGTAGTCGGCTATTGGCGGGACAATGTGCAAGGCGCTACAAACGCCTTTGACCGGTACGTCGATTATTACTTCACCACCAAACAAATGAACGAATCAGGAATGGGTGTACGATTCGATTTCGAGGCAATCGCCGGCGATCGCCTGCTGAAGAATAATGTGTTCGATGCGGTCGACATCCACGGCGACTGGTTGAGGTTACAAACCAGCATCTATGAACTCACCAAGAAACTTCACTCGCGACGTGCTCTACTCTACATCTGGGTTTGATTCGACCTTCGGATCACGATAGATATCGACGCTAACTTCCCTGTCTTGCTCAAGTAGCTGGTCCACGTAATCAGCAAAGCCCGAATGTAAGTAGCTCTTTCTCTGCCGCCAGTAACGTCTCATACCAGGCAGTTGTTTTATTCCGCCTATGGCTGCAGTAATGGCCTCGCGAAGTTCGCTGTCAATGGTACCTTCCTCAGCTAGCAAATAGCTGTTTTGAAATGCAAGAAATGCTCCGTGCAGCATCATCAAAAACTGGAATTCTTCTTTATTCGAGAGAGCTTCTTCGCTCATCAGTGCCTCATAAAAGAGCTCACTAGTCTGCTGGTCTGAGCCTATCTGCAGATACCAACTTTGTAACGCTACGTTCACATCGTTGGCTGATGCTGCCCGGACCGCACTAGTGCTATCGTTAACCTGAACACCCACATAAATAAGTGATATCACAACCGCGAAAGCGCCGATTATCTCGGCAATGCTGGCATATTCGACTAATTTCAATTTCATTTATGGCTCTCTCGGCAATTCAGTCTGACGGCTGCTTGTGACCAGAATTGGTCATTGTGGTAGTTGCTGATCGAGAGTTTTGGTCCTCTCCACAACGACGTCGCCTGTGTGCTTTGTTGTCACGGTCTCGATCAATGCTATCCAGCATTCATCGTCAGCGACCGGATTATGCATGACCCCTTTTGGAACAACGTGCATGTCTCCTTCATTAAGATGGACTTCTTCATTCTCATATTCGATTGTCAAATTGCCTTTGACGACATGAAATAGTTCATCCTCATCATCATGTTTATGCCAAGTGAGCGTTCCTTTTAGCTTCGCAACCTTCACATACTGATCATTCACACGAGCAATGATTCGAGGCGACCAGTAATCAGTCACAAGATCGAGTTCTTCGAGCAGGTTTGATGTTTCTAGCACTGAGAAAACACTCCATGGAATTGCTTCACCAAGTTGAACTTATGGATGACGCCAACGACAGCTTCGGGTCACTAGCAGCCTGACTGCAGTTTATCACCTGGGCGCTGCTTTCGAGCGCTTAGCAGACATTCAACCCGGCTGATAATCTCCGATTTCAGGAGCAGCTATCGGCCACTAGCAGCCATCCGTATCCAGCAAGTATGAGCAGCAAGGACTAATTTATTGTACGGATGTGTCTGCGTTCGTCGCTTGCAGTATTTGCCGCTGCCTTGCCGCGTTTTCGCGATACTCATCCAGCAATGCGATGAAAGTTGGTTCATTACGAATCGGGTCATAAATGCTGTTGTGCTCAAGATCGAATCGATCATGCCAGCCGGAGTATTTGTTGCGACTATGATCGTCAAGTTTGTCCAAAGCAGCGTCTGTATCTCCCAGTACCAGGTGTGCGACGACGGAGCGTAGACCCACCACGCCGTAGAACGCTTCACCGGACTCTTGTTGGTTCAATACAAACTGTATCAGGAGTCTGCCGCGCTCGAGATCGCCGCTTTGATACAGAGCGATGCCAGCATAATAGGTGACCCAGGGATTTGCATCGAGCTCGCGCGGTGGATCATCGAAGAGATGAGGATAAAGATTGTCCAGTGCTTCCAGCGCGACATCATGGCGACCGGTTTTCGCCGCGTATTCGACCAGGACTCGGTGCGCGATGTATCCTTGAGTTCGCCAATAATCCATTCGGTCGGTCAGAAACTCACGAGCCAGCCGAACGTTTTCGTCTTCATTTCGCCGCAGATAGTAATTCAGCCAAATCGGCGCAAGTCGCGAGTCTATGTGCTGCGGATCGATTTCCACGGTACGATCGAACCACTGGCGAGCTTCGGCCGGCATGTCCATTTCAAGGTAGATCATTCCTATCATGAACGGGGACTCAGCGTCTTTCCGGTCGAACAAATATGCGTCAGTCATCGAAGTGACAGCGGCGGCGAGGTTGCCCTGCTCCCAATCGTTAAACGACTCCAACCACGGAGCGCTTACAGACATCGGGTAAATGCTCTTATACCTCGCTATCGTTTCACTGGACTCAGAAAACTTCAATTGCCGCCTCAACACATTGGCGAGAGAGGAAAGTGCGTGTTCCGACAATGGGTCAATACGAAGAATTTTCCGATACGTCGCAATGCTTTCATCAGGACGGCCGTCATTCTGCAAGTACCCGGCGAAGCCGTGTAGCGCGAACGTGTTATTCGGGCCGACTTCAACGGCCTTGCCCAGAATTTGACCCCCCGTATCCAGATTGCCGTCATAAAGCTCAGCAAGACCCAGTACCGCAAGGGCTGTTGACGAATCGGGAGATATATCGAGCGCATGGTTTGCGGCGACTCGGGCCGCCGCAAGTCCCTCGGTAAGTTTCATGTAGCCAAAATTGATACTTTCACAATATGCACGACCAAGCATTGCGTAAGCCAATGCGTAGTTCGGGTCGAGGCGAATCGCATCCTGAAAGTGACTGATTGCACTGGTAGCTGAGTCTCTGGTTATAAAATTCAGATCGTTTATGCCCAGTAAATATTCCGTGTACGCATCAATGTTGTCCGTCTGGTCGCGACCCAGCAACTCAGAGGACTCGTCGAGTAATGACTCCTTCAATGCCGATACAACGGCAGTTGCGATCTCGTCTTGTATCGCGAATACGTCCTGCAACTCCCTGTCGAAGTTGCCCGACCAGAGGTGATAACCATTGCTGACATCGATCAGCTGCGCAGTCACCCGTATCTTGTCCCCTGATCGCTGCACGCTACCTTCTAGAATAGTGCCAACATTGAGCTGTTCGCCGATGATTGCTACATCCAGTGATTGGTCACGAAACTGGAATGACGAGGTACGTGCCGCAACCCGAAGTTCACGAATCTGCGCCAGCATGTGTAATACAGTATCGGCGAGACCATCAGAAAAATACGCGTTACTTTCGTCTGCGCTCATGTTGACGAAGGGCAACACCGCAATGGACGGCACAGTTTCCTCCGGGCCGGCTACATTCTCGGCGACAGGCTCCGGCTCTATCGAAGGCTCGGACGACAGAAATTTGTCAGCCAATAGCATGCCGACAGCTACGACCAACACGCCAATAATTAGAAAGTCCAGTCGTCGTCCGGTACGACTGGCTATGGTCTGCGATCGGTCCCCCTCGTGTTCACGCTTGAGTCCTTCGGGCGTCATCTCAAAAGCCCAGGCAAAAATTAGTGCCAGCGGGAACCCGAGGATTAACAGAAATGCCACGCCGGAATGAAACCATTCCGGCAGATACAAGGCTGGAACCAGCGTGTCAGAAACCTGCAGCAACAACCAAGCAACAATCACATAGGCAACCGCTACCCTGATGACATTACGACGCCTGAGTTCTGAAACCAGCCCCATAGGATTACCTATAGTCCAGGTTTACACGAGCCGCAATAAGGATCGGCCGCAGAATCGGCGATGGCTGCTTCGGGTCATCTGCAGCCCTTTTCACTCATTCTAGCCTAACGGCAGCTTTAGCGCGGCAAGCGGACGTTTCGACATTGAGTTTTCGAGGGCTTGGCTTCGAAAGTCAGCTTTCACCGATAGCAGACGTTCAGATTGCTGAAAATCGAGTTAATCGAATAGCGGCTGTCGGCCAGAAGCAGACTGTCAATCTTGTGTTCCCCGAAATCTGAACTAGACTCAGAGTGGTTACCGGAACTTTGATCAGGAGATAACAATGAGAAAAATAATTGCCCCAGTGGCTGCTGCCACTTTACTTCTATTATCCATGTCGGCCAGTGCCGATGTTGCACAGGTTTGGCAGTGCCAGCTCGCAGAAGGTAAGACGAATGGCGATCTCATGGCGTTATCGAACTCTTGGATCGCCGCGGCAAAAGGAATAGACGAAAGCGCGAGCGGTCGCATTTATTTTCCAGTAGCTGGTGATGCGAAAGAAGGCTCCTTCATAATTGTTTTATATCTGCCTGACTTCACATCCTGGGGCGAGTTCCTTGATGCCTATCCGGGTTCGCCGGTAGCAGAGATCGATGCAGGTTGGAATGAAACAGCGCCTTGCGAGAATGTATCAGGACTGTGGAACGCCGTTGACCTAGAGTAACTTTCCAGCTAATGCGCCACCGCCTGGAAAGAACAACTGGCGGTGGTGCGTTTTGAATTAGCGATCACAGTTTATCGGAAGATGCCGAAAGGCTGGCCACCGTCCTTAGCAAGTAAGGCTTTGCCGCATTCTTGAGTTCGTTATCCACCGATTCCGGTAGATTGCATCGGGTACGCGTTGGACCACAGACGAAGGTCATACCCCAAGCGACCCTTCATTGCGATACTAGACTAATGTCTGCTTTCATCAAGAGCGGCCGTTCAGATTGCTAGAAATCGAATGAAACGAAGGGCGGCTTACGGCCACAAGCGGACATATTTACGACCTCTAGCTTTAGTTTTGGCTTTGGGTAGGTATTGGCGTCAACTCCATGCCAAGCTGTTGGTACATCCATAAGAAATCTTCTTGAATCCATAACTCCATGATCTTTCCCTCTTCTACACGGAATAGGGCTAACTCCTCAAATTGAATAACACTTCCTGTCGCCGAGATACCAGCGAACTCGCCCGAATGGGTGAGGCTATTCCTCGTTTTGGCCAATACTTTATTGCCATCGGCTATGAGGTCCTGGATGTTGTGTTCCATACCGTCGAATGCATTGTAGAATCCACTAAGAAGTGGCTTTACTTGATCAACAGAGAGTGGCTCAAAACTGCCGGGGAAATAGATTCTTGCATCGGATGAGAAGACCTCGTCGAAAATTTCTACTCTGTAGCTGTCTAAGCCTTCGAGATAACGTCTGACCAATGCCTTATTCTGTTCCTCGACCTTTACCTGTGCGCTGAACGTATCCAGTTCTGATGTGGCCGCTCGATTTTCGCAGCCGACCATGAGAATTGAGATCATAGCCAAAGGAAGAACCATGAGTATTTTTTTATTCATTGTTAACTCCGAAATGGCAAACTCATCCGAATTATAGTTCATGAGTCAACGTCTGCTTTGGGTTCATCAGCAGTCGTCCGACAGTCTATCACCTGGAGGGCTGCTTCCGGATGCTTAGCAGCCGTTCGACGGGAGATTATCGAATCGTTGCTTTCTGAACGTCTGCTCCTACTGTAAGCCGTCATTCAGAACATGGAACTTCTAGGATTCTGACAGGCAGAAAACGGCCACAAGCGGACGTAAAGGGAAGCTCACTCAACTCCAGCCCGATGTCAATGCTTACTGCTTCGTGCGGCGCAGAAGTAGACACTCGCTATCGGCCTGGTGCGCTTCCCGTAAGAACCTCAATACCGTACTGTCTAGTCGATCTTCATATTCGTCCAGCGCAGCTCGCATCAGGGTGGTGCTCACCGACTGACACATTGGCATCAGCAGTACCGTCACGTAGCTCGAAAGAAAATACGGGTCGGCTTTGCCGCTCAGAATCGGTAGTGCACTTAGGATTTCGTCAAGAAGCTCGAGCTGCAGGCCTGTCTGATTTGAAGGAAACATTCCTGCCATTACGGCACGCTGTCGTGCGAGACCAGTAATTGACTGTGGACTTTTAAGTTCGTCAAGCAAGTTCGACTTCACGGCTGCAACCGGCTTTGAGGCGCGCGCTGTCAACAGGCTCTTGGCACCGGAATCCGACGGATCCAGGGCAGTCTCCGCCTCAAGCAAATCATCGATACCATTCGCGCCATTGCGGCTGAGAATCGTCAGCAGCGACCAGCGAATATCAGCTGACATGTCGATGCCGGCAATTTCCGCCTCTCCATCCAGCAAGGCCCGCGCCGTGCCGAGACCTGCCTGGCTCGACACAACGCCGAGAAACGCATTCAGCCAGATGCGCTTTAAGTCCTGCGCCTCGACAAAATGCGACCTCCGCAGCGATTGCTCTTCGATTTCAGGAATCAATCGTGCCAACGCGTCGTCGGTATCCGGGCGCAATCGTTGCATCATATCAATGGCCGCGACTACCGATGTCGAGATCTGCTGAATCACGCGAATGTTCCGCTCATTGTTGGCAAGCCTAATGGCAAGATCGACGTAGTCAGCAATTGGCATGTCCCCTGCCATCGCTCTGTCGAATAATGCCGCCAGGAAAATCGATCGGGCCAGAGGATCGGGTACATCGCTTATCTGTTCGTGGAGAATGTCTACAGTGTCATTGTTCAGTGCGATTTGTGCGTAGGCCAAGTCGTCGTGATTCGGATTGACGAGTGCGGGGCACGGTCGTCCGTCGGGAATCTCGACCACGGTGTCTGCGCCATCGATCTGCATGGGCAGGATATCGCCTGCCGTGAGCACCTCATTCTTGTCCAAGTTGTACAAGGCCACATCGATCCGATGCGCCCGAAGGTACGGATGCTCGCCAGGTGCCGACTGCGTGACAACAAGTGAACTAAGAATGTCGCCCTTACATGCTGTCTCGACACTGAGCGTGTTGAGTCCCGGCTTGTGCAGCCATTTATCGGACCAGTCGCTGAGATCCATACCGGCACTTTTCTCTTGGTGCCCGATAAAGTCCGAGAGTTCGGTTGTGCCGTAGGCATGTTCTTTCAAATAGGAAGACACGCCGCGCCGATAGTTTTCATCGCCGACAACGTATTGCAGCTGTTTCAGTACCGATGCGCCTTTTCGATACGTAATCGCGTCAAACACTGTGAAAAACTCGTTCGTACTGTTGATCGGCATTTCGATCGGGTGTGTCGTTACACGACTATCGCGCCGATAAGCACGCTTCTTGTCGTCTGTGAAAAAACCATGCCACGTGTCCTTAAACTCACTTACCTCCAGTTTCGCTAGCATGGCCATTTGCGTGGCAAAGCTCTCGTTCAGCCACAGCCCGTTCCACCAGTCGTGGGTGACGAGATTACCAAACCACATGTGCGCCATTTCATGGAGAATAGTGGAGGCCCTGCGCTCTCGCTCAGCCCGGCTGCTCCGTTGACGCTGCACGTAGATATTTTCGGAAAACGTCACGGCAGCGATGTTCTCCATCGCGCCGATGTTGAAGTCCGGCACGATCAGCTGATCGTATTTTTCGAATGGGTAGGGAATGTCGAAGTAGCGGCCATAGTGCTCAAGGCCGCCTTTCGTGATATCGAACCACTCGTCGACTGCTATAAATTCGGCGAGAGATTGGCGCGCCATGAGCCGCAGGGGCACATCACCGGCCTCGTCCTCCCATATCATGTAAGGTCCTGCATGCAGCGAGAATACATATGTAGACATCTTCGGTGTGGTTGCGAATCGCCACAGCTTTGCCCCGTCGTCAGCCGGTTCCGAAACCCCAGCCGCCGTCGACACGACGGTCCAACTTTGTGGCGCCAGAACCGTCAGAGAGAAGTTCGCTTTGAGGTTCGGTTGGTCGAATGATGGAAACAGCCGATTCGCGTAGTAAGGCCAGAGATAGGTGTAAAGATAGGTCAGTCTGTCTTGCGGATCGACAAAGCGGTGCAATCCAGTACCGTTTTCGTCATAGGGGTGCCGGTAGGCAATGTCCACGACATTGGTCCCACCCTGCAACGCCGTCGCGGGCACAACGATAAAATACTCGTTGTAATTGGCCACGACCTGCTCGTCGTTGACACGAATCTCCTGAACTGTGCCACCACCGAAGTCGATGCTCAGATCAGATGACGCATCAGCAAGATCGAATCGAATCGTCGCTTCACCGAGAAACTCCTCGCTGCTCGAGTGGACATCAACAAATAGCTCGTATTGGATATCTGCAATTCTGCCCTTGCGCATATTTGCCGTTTGTCGATCCAAGGCATCAATGACGGGCCGGGCAAAAGCGCTTTCAGTGCCGTCAATTTCGGCCCGACCGCGGTCCTGCTGACAGGCAACAAATAAAATTGCAACAGGCAGTGCTGCCAAAATGCTGCAAATACGCGAATTATTTCGCAAAATAGACAATCCTGGCACTTCGAGTTGACGTTGGGACGCACTTGGAATAGTTCATTCTAGGCCCCAACTCGTCATACTGGTATGACCCCGGTTTAATGGACCGTTTGTAATTGAACATTGGCTCGCTTTTCAAAAGCAGCCGGACTTATATTACCAAGATAGCTGTGCCGGCGTTTTTATAATCGAAAACGCCGACATGGTTATATCGGAAATATCAGTCCTGTCCTCTATGAAAACCGGACGTTAGGACTTAACTCAGGTGTCCATGAAACGTAGGCAAGACCACATAGCGGCCCCTCAATGGGCGGAATTCGAAGGCGAAACTTTGAATGTCTGCTCTCATCGATAGCAGTCGTTCAGATCATCAAAATTTCAATGAAACGACCAGCTCTTAACGGCCAGGAGCAGTCATTGAACTCGATCAAGTCGCTACGTCTCAGGCTGGGATTCGAGATTTGTATGACGATGTCGTGCTCGGAATACTGGACCTATCGGTTGCGTCTAACTCGAATAGTTTTTTCTACGCCATCAATCTGCATCTTGTAGCCAAACGCGTCCTTCGTTATCGTCGCGTTGAAATTGCATTCTTTGAAACGAAGATTGCGATTGTTCGCCTCCTTCCACACTTGGCCATTGTCAAAAATGAAATACCAACCACCGTAATGACCTTTCTTGCACGACGTAATCAATCCACCGTATTGAATACTCTTTGAACTACTGAAGTCATTAGGTAGCGGCTGTGCGTTTGTTGCAGTCGCTGTTACGGCTTCAGGCTGAGCCATCTTTTCTTGCGTCGGCTTTTTGTCGGCTGGCTCCTCCCGAAGCACACGTTCACCGAGGTTGTCAAAACAAGCGAAGCGCGCGTCTTGATCTGTCATTCTTGCACAGACTTTGAGTTCTTCGACGGTGTCCACGGATTGCGCGACGCCGGAGGACGTAAACACCGTTATCAGAAGGATGAAAATTGCCGTGTTTGATCGAGTCATACCCTCTCCGCCTTTCGCCATATTTGATATTTGGCGTAGCTTCTATAGTGGCTAATGCCATATCCGCTTTGGGTCTCAACAGCGGAAGTTCACAAGCGTATCACGCGAATGGCCACTTCCGGGAGGTGACCTCAATCAGTCGATGCAACACCTAAACTCTAAGTATAGAGCGGAGGATGTTGCAGATGAAGCGAAGACGAAGGATTTACTACAGCACCGAGCAGAAGAACCTGATGTGGGATCGCTGGCAAGCAGGTGATTCTCTGCATGAGATTGCTCGTCTTTTTGATCGGGGACACTCTTCGATTCAAGGCGTGCTTTCTGAGACCGGTGGCATACGGCCGAGACCTCGCAGACGTTCACGTCTTGCACTGACTCTCGCCGAACGTGAAGAGATTTCCCGCGGCATGGTTGCAGGCCAGTCGCTTCGATCTATCGCGGTTTCACTGAGACGCGCACCATCGACGGTAAGTCGCGAGATAAACCGCAACGGAGGTCGGCGTCGTTACTGGTATGGCCCCGCTATTTCGGACCACCTAGTTAAGGCGCGATAATGCGCTTTGGAGGTGTGTCATGGCAAGAAGGAAACGATATAGCCCGGAGTTCAAACGACAAGCCCTGAGACGAGCCAATGAACCAGGTGTTACGGATGCTTTGGTGTGTGAAGAACTCGGAGTCAGCACTCGACAGCTGCGACGTTGGCGAGAGTCGATTCAGGAACACGGTGAAGAGAAAGCCTTTCCCGGTCAGGGCAAGGCACGGGATCAAGAATTAGCGCAACTGAAGCGCTGACGATGGCGCTCGGTTATCGACAGCCCGAGGGCTCGCTGCTGCATCACTCTGACCGTGGACCGCAGTACACCAGCGATGACTTCCGCGATGTACTTAAGCCGCACGGCATCAAGTGCAGCATGAGTGCACGTGGCAGTTGCTACGACAATGCGGTGGTAGAGAGCTTCTTCTCACTGTTGAAACGTGAACGTGTAAGAAGACAGACTTACACCACATGGGAGGAAGCAAAGGCGGATATAGAAAACCCCGCCAAGAGGGCGGGGCTTGTCTGCGCTGAGGGGTCGGCGCATTCGCTCACCCTATTTGGCCAGACTGGTATTCTCCTGCAGGATGCTGTCCTCATGCATGCCGTCCCCCGCCAAATCGGCAAACTTTTTATTGCGGGCGTCGCGATCTTCTTCATCGGGATACTTGGCTTCAAACAGCTCAGTGCCCCTTTGCTCTGCCTTCTCGACGTCCTCGAAGGAGGCGTACTCGGAGATGAACATCACCGAAAAAGCTCCGGCCCACTGGTGAACCAGCACCTTCTGGCTGAGGATGAACTCGTTCTGCTCAGTGAGTTCATGGTTCTCCTCCATTATCTCGAAGATATCGTCCAGGTTGTTGAACGGCCACTGTTGCGTTGAGACCGTGAAGATGTGCCCGTCTTCGGCATCGTCCTGAGCTTGGAGGCTGTCGGGTGTGGTGGCCAGCAGCAGTGCAGTCCCTGCCAGCAGTAGCATGTGCTTTGCAATCATGGTTTGACTCCTTGTTGTTATCTCCTAAGCGTAGTACAAACTGACGAGTTATCCATCCGGTCAACTGAATCCAGTATTTTTTTGTGTAGTCAGCAACGACTGCTTTCCCCGGTAGCGGTCATTCAAGTCGCCCGGATCGCATGGATTTCAATGTCACCTTTCGGCCAGAAGCCGGCGGTGATTTTTGCAAAGTACCGCAAGAAGTGTCAGTCACCGCAAGATTCTACAAACTTGACGAAATCGGGTTCCAGTACTCCTGAGTGGTCAGACCAGGTGGCGCGAGCGCCAGGCGGAGAATAGATGTCGCAGATAATTCTCGAGTACGTATACCAAAAGCCTTCGTCCAACACGCCGAGTTGCTGTTGTGCGTATATGTTCTGCATACGTAGCCACTGGCCGCGACTAAAACTCATGTAACGGATTGCTTCCAATTCCGTTAGTGCAGATATATCAGCATTGCCTGTCATTCGTATGCGGGTAAGGTCCTCGTCCGCTGCTTGATTTTGTAACGCAATATCGGACGAATTGGCGACCGCCTGCATTGTCGATGATCTTATCGCCGCCGTGTTTTCCTCTACCTGTCGACCCACGTAGATCAATGAGACAACGACAGTTATCGCTGCAGCGATTTCGGCATAGTGTGCAAGCTCACCAAGTTTGGGTTTCTTCACTGTTGTCCTCGTTAGCTCAGCGAAGGAATGATTCTAATAGATTAGCGAGGGTTCGCTTTGGGTCAGTTGCAGACCACTTCACCAATAATACCGCAACGACTGCTTCCGAGAGTATAGCGGCTATTCCCCAGCCGTTTTCCTGGAGCCAAGTTCTGAGTGTCTGCTATCACTAGGAGCGGTCGTTCAAGCTAGTTGATTCGCGTGATTTTCAGAGGCAGCTAACGGCCAGAAGCAGACATTTTCCACAACTCGTCGATGGTATCGCTGGCAGTGTCAGTCATGGATCGAGAAGCAATATTTGGCCGATCTCGTATGTCGGTTTGGATTCATAGTTGCCATCAAATGGCATTAACGTTATGTATCCCTGCTCAAAGAGTATGACGTCAGCCGACTCAATATCTGGACTAGAGTCAGAAGGCACTCCCTGAAGATTGTAATTGCCATCCGCGCCTTCAACAAAAGCCACTCGCCATTCGCCCAAGTGCTTTCCCTGCTCCGCCTGTATGACGCCGCTTATCTCATCCGGAGACAGGGGTGGATAATTGATGTTTAGAGCCTGTGCGCCGTTAAGCAACGAAGGCTCATCGCATCTGATAGCGTCGACAGTACGAGCGACAAACTGTGCTACGTTCGCGAAATGTTGTCGGTATTCCGGTGCTTCAGGATCATTACTTGGTGCCCGTGTGCTAATGGCGATGCCCGGAACTGATAGGATATTCATACCGACCAGCACAGCTCCAACGGTTCCCGAGAGGGTTACCAACGGTCCAAGATTCGGACCATCATTGATGCCGGAAACAATCAAATCAAATTGCTCGTCCGATTGGTGCATCGCGGATGCGGCAAAAATTACTGCTGATGCCGGAGATCCACCGACCGCATAGACTTCCGGAAACTCGTCAGTTGACAAATCTTCTACCGTGACATCTCTGCGCGTAATTGATGCTCCGCTTCCACTATAGTTTCGATTTGGTGCGAAACGTTTGATGTGGTGACCAGAATCCAACAACGCTCGATGCATTTCCTCAATGCCGACCGTTCCGACACCATCGTCATTGGTCAACAAGATATTCAGCGGTGAAGCGCCGCAATGATCATCCGCGATGGCGCAAGGCGAAGCCAGCAAGATCAGTAAGGTAAATATTTTTCTCATCGTGATTCCCCCTGGAGGCTTTGCCGAATTAAGTATTTGCAACGTCCGCAATGGGTCAGTAGCAGCCTGCCAGCATCATATCAGGCGAACGGTTGAAGTCGCAGGAGCAAAACAGCCGATAGCTCAACCTCAAGAATCAACGTTGCACCGGGCGGAATGACGTCTCCCGCCCCTTCAGCACCGTGGGCCAGTTCCGGGGCAGTTTTCAGTTCGCGACATTTTCATCTGTCGACCACCTTTCCAGGGTTCAGGAGGTTCGTCGGGTCAAGCAGATTTTTCAGGCCACGCATGATGTTGATCTCATCCTCGCTCCGCGTATTAGCGAGCCACGCCTTCTTGTCGAGGCCGATGCCATGTTCGGCAGAAATTGAACCGCCCAGGCCATCCAAACTGCCATAGACGATTTCATTGCATCGCTCATGATGGATTCCCTGGTCGAATGGTGTGACGAAAAGATGCAGGTTGCCATCAGCGATGTGTCCGAAAACCAAGTACTTCGCGTCTGATCTCCATTCTGAAAACGCACGTTCGAGTCTGTCGACATAGGTGGTCATGGACTTTATCGGCAAACTGATGTCGTACAAGTACGCAGGCAGTACAGCCTCAAAATCCTCGCGAATCGACCACAGTGCATCTCGCTCCACCTCAGACTTTGGAACGACAGCATCAATAACGTCGCCATCCTCGAAAACTTTTTCCAGCACCTTCTGAAAACGCTGCTCGTCGGAGCGCGGGTCCGCACCTTCTGCTTCGACGAGCAGGTAATAAGGATAATCGCGTGACAATGGGGATCGATGTGCACCTTCGACCGTGACAGCGCTGAAGTAATTGTTCCACATGACTTCGTACGCGCTGAGTGTTCCGGCAAAATCCGACTTCATTGTCTTCAAAACGCTGACCACACTATCGAAGGATTCTGTTGCCAACAATGCGGTCTGGCGGCTTATTGGCATCGGGAATAACTTGATGACCACTCGCGTCACTACTCCCAGGGTTCCTTCGCTGCCGATGAAGAGTTGCTTCAAATCGTATCCGGTATTGTTCTTCAGCATCTGGTTCAGCGACGTCAGTATCGTACCGTCGGCAAGCACAACCTCCAACCCAAGCACCAGATTGCGGATCATCCCGAAGCGCAAAACATTCATCCCGCCGGCGTTCGTCGCAACGTTCCCACCAATAGTGCAACTACCGCGTGCCCCTAGGTCGAGCGGGAACAGAAATCCCTGATCCTTGAGTTGCTCCTGAACCGATTGCAGAACGGCTCCCGCCTGGATAACGGCAACACCATCCATCGCGTCCACCGATTCGATGGCGGTCATTCTTTCGAGAGACAGTATGACCTCATCCGGGCTCGCCAACGCACCCTCGACGACGCCGGTCAGTCCGCCCTGAACAACGACAGCCTGCCCGCACTCATGACACACGCGCAGCACCTCACTAACCTGCTGGGTGGTTTGCGGCCGGACCAGCATCCTGGCCTCGGTCGGTGACGGGTCCCAATAGGATACGGCCCTTTCCGTAAGGTCAGGGCCGCTGATTATTCCATTGTCACCGACAATGAGCTGCAGTCGGTCGATCAAATCGTTCATTGCTACCCGGTATTTCCTGCCTGATCCGAGTATACGAGAAAGAAAACCTTATTCGGTAACTTCCACCTCAACGACCTTCTTGACAACGTGGACCCCGTGCGGCCCGCCATCATCACCACCAGCAAAGCGAACAGTCTCATGGCCCGCAGATTCGAGGGCCGTACGAATGATCTGCTGAGTCGCCTCATCGATTGTTTTGCCGCTGAATATCATGACAGCTTCGTCATTGAACATGACATCTGGCGCCATGCCATCGTGCATTACACGAACGTCGATATCACTCGTGTAATCACCTTTGCTGACCCAGACGTTGCCGTCCTCATGGCCGTCATATGCCGGGATTTCGATTGTCTTGCCGTCAATGTCAAAGCTGAAATTCTCCTCGGTACGCGTTACGAGAATTGACCGGCCTTCTTTGTCGACGATCGAACGATTCTCACCTACCTGCATATCGTGCAAATTGAAGCCCAGATCATCGCTGTCGAGCGTCAGATGGGTCGCGTCACCGCCATCGTCGGCGATGACCTTGATCTCCATCTTGTGGTGTTGATTCTCACCCGAGTACGCGGCTGTCGCGAACAGGATAGTTGCAAGCAAGCTTGCAGTTTGTTTGGCATTCATCGTTGTGTCCCCATTTGTTGGTGTGTGCCTTATTGATGCCCCGAAGACCGATATCGTCGCAGAGAGCGAGCCAACCACAGGCAACCGAGTGCCAGCACTATCGGCGTCAGTACGCTCCCCTCCGGACCATCAGCGCCACCGGTCAACCAGACCGCGGCCTCAGGCGTGGGCATCAGGTCACTGACCAGTGGCACGAGATTGAGCTCGATTCCTGTTGTTGGCAGACCAAACCAGGTGATGAACATCCAGTTCCACGCCGCATGCCAGGCAGCAGCTCCCCAAACGGATTTCTCTTTTATAACCAAAAGACTGAGAAACACGGAGAACAGGAATGTCGCGGCGGCGAATAAGAGGACGCCTGATACACCCAGCGCAGAAACATCACCATCAAAGTGCATCAGTGTGAACAAGACGGAGTTTGCGATTACGCCCGCCCAGAGACCGTAGCGAGCGGCAATTCTCCCCAGCAACCAGCCTCGGAAAATCAGCTCTTCAACCCCGGACTGCAGCATGAAAGCGAACATCAGTATCGTTATGGGCGCAAGGTCTCGAAGCTTCAGATGCACTTCTGCTTCAATTGAGTAGCCTCCAAGCAAACGAACCGCATAGACCACCGATGCAGCCATCAACAGACCAAGACCGAAGCCGAGCACGTAATTGCGCCCAGAGCCCTTGCTGAGCCCCAAACCGACGCTCGCCCAGCTACGTCGCTCGAAGAAGCGGAGCCACGCTGCGAATACCAGCGCAGTCGTACCGAATGCACCGATAATCAAAAATAGAATCGTTGGGTAAGTCTCAATCGTTTCACGGCTGGCAAGCCCGAGAAGCTTGACCGGCAATAGTGTCAGGATCTGTCCAACAATAAAGAAAGCGAATGCCAAAACCGGGACAGCGAGCGTCCAGGTACGGCGATGCTCGGGTGTTTCTGCTTCGAAGAGTTCTGTTTTCATTGACCAGAGATGCATCTCGTTACGGCTTTGGATTAAAGCACGTAATTAACTGGCGAGGCGCAGTTCCCCGCCCAGAAAATTATGAAGATGCGTGGTCAGGTCTCGCACATCGTCTTCAATGCCGTGAATGAAACTCGACTTGCGCCGACGCAGCATCGGCAATCCAACGACGTACATTCCCGGCGCGTCAACGACGCCGCCGTC
>Ga0255040_10000125_pt1 | contig 17045 bp, 17 predicted proteins | sample BC1_12_2_MG_FD_181711 | JGI IMG/M metagenome (GOLD analysis project Ga0255040, IMG submission 181711) | Seawater microbial communities from Strait of Georgia, British Columbia, Canada - BC1_12_2 | ecosystem: Environmental > Aquatic > Marine > Strait | place: Canada: British Columbia | collected... | reverse complement strand
AATGTGCTGATGCCTTCCCTGAGCCAGAAAAGCCCTGCCAGGTTGAGGTATCCCTGATCGCTCTTGAGATATGCGATGCGCTCCGCCTTCCACTCCAGGAGGCATTGCCGGTAAACATTCGGGCAGACACCGATCCCGTAAGTTGCCGCTTCAGCGACAGGCGTCCAGCATATTGCCATCAGTAGAATAGGCAGAACGAGTCCGGCACCAAAAGAAATTCGCCGGCCGAGATATTGGAAACGGCTCATAAGCCCCAAACATAGCTGTGACATGTCAGTGTATCCATTCGCAATAACGCTCATTATAATTCTCGGACTCTTCCGTATCCAAGTGTAGCTCAGTGACCGGGTCCGACGAATCAACGCTCGCATACGCCGAGCTTCAGCCCGACGACATTCTCACGACGATGGAGGAACTCGGCTATCACTGCGATGGACGATTCCTGGCATTGAATAGCTATGAGAATCGCGTCTATCAGATTGGCGTCGAGAACCAGCAACCGGTAGTCACGAAGTTTTATCGGCCGGGGCGCTGGAGCGACGAGGCAATCCTCGAGGAACACAGTTTCAGTATCGAACTTGCTGAGGCCGATATCCCTGTTGTCGCACCCCTCACGCTGAACGGAAAAACACTGCATCACAGCGGCAATTTCAGGCTTTCGGTCTCTCCGTGCAAAGGTGGCCGCGCGCCTGAACTGGATGACGAAGACATGCAGCGCCAACTCGGCAGGCTCGTTGCCCGGATGCATTTGCTCGGCGAAACAAAATCATTCCTGCACCGACCCGCGCTTGATATTGAAACCTATGGTTATCAGTCGGTTGACTTTTTGCTTGAGGAAAGTTTTGTTCCTGAGAGTCTTGAGGACGCCTATAAAGGCCTTGTGGAGCATCTGTTCAATAACATAGACGCATGCTTTGAACGCGCTGGCCATGTTAGCAACTTTCGACTTCATGGCGATTTTCATCCGGGTAATGTTCTCGTTGCCGGTGACCGTCTGCACATCGTCGATCTCGACGATACAAGAACCGGCCCGTCCATACAGGATCTGTGGATGTTCCTTTCCGGAGATCGAAACGAACAGATGCCTCAACTGGCGACGCTCCTGGAGGGATATCAGGAATTTAGAACTTTCGACGCGCGCGAACTGAACCTGATCGAGGCACTCAGAACACTGCGCATCATGCACTACTCCGCCTGGCTGGCGCGCCGCTGGGAGGACCCTGCATTCAAGCTCGCGTTTCCCTGGTTCAATTCACACCGATACTGGGACGAACACATTTTGTCGTTGCGCGAGCAGGCAGCGTTGATGGAAGAACCGCCGCTTGAATGGACAATGTGAAGCGAATTTATCCCTATAAATTCGCTAGCGTGGCAACAATCTTGGCAGGACTCCCATTGGGCCCGGAAAAGTGCTGGCTTATCAAGCAAGTAACTCGTGGTCAGTTAAGCGCAGCCAGCGCCTGTCAGGCCACCAGTCGGTTGCACTACCCTGCCGCCCGGTCTAAAGTCGTAATCAGCAATTTAGCCGCTTTTTTTGGAACTATGCTCTCTGTCCAAGCTCTGATAAGGAGACTCGCGGGCGCACCAACAGCCGGCTGGGGACTAGGAAATTTTGACGTCAATCTGGCTTAAGAAAATATCTGCAATGGTCTTTGTTGCAGCCCTCTGCGGCTGCGGCGGATCGCAGGTTACGGTGCAAAATCCAAGTATTCCGAAACCCCTGATCGATCAATTGCAATTATCCGTCGCGGCACGTTTTCCGACGGCGTTCGATAACTTTGTTCATGAGGAACAGGTTATCGGCAAGGAGAAGTGGATCATTGATCTCGGCGCTTCCAATCGGCTCCTGTTCACACAGCTGTTTGGTTCGATGTTCACTGAATTTATGGTCGTCGAGGAAAGTTCCGACGCAAGCGACCTGCCGATCGACGCATTAATAGAACCTAGTATCGATGCATTCGAATTTTCTGTGCCCAATCAGAGCCAGACGGATGAATTTGCCGTCTGGATCCGCTATCGGATAAAGATTTTCGACGGCGAGGGGGTTCAGATTGCGAACTGGCCCATCGCGGCCTACGGGAAAAGCCAGACATCGACATTTGGCGGTGATGAAGCGTTGCGCAGGGCCGCCGTGCTGGCAATGCGCGATGCCGCTGCCCTGATTATCCTGCAAATGGATAAATCGACCGGCATAAGCAAACTTCGGGACGCAAGTGCACGGAGTAATTCGGCACCACCACCTGTCATACCTACTGAAGAGAACATGCAAACAACTGCCGCAGAGGACATTCCTGATGATTCCGGTTTATAAACCTAAACAGCCGCGCAAATTATTGCTACGAGCGGTTGTTGTCGTGTTGACGGCGACAACTCTCGGCGCTTGCGTCACGTCGCGTGTCGAACACATCAAGGAAGGGACGACCGGGATTGCCGAAGGTGAAGCCATCGTGATCATGGCCAAGAGCTACCACCTGGGCAATGAAACGGAAGCGAAATTCATTCGATGTGTTGGCGACTCGATTGGTCGCGGAAGGGATGGACTCAGAGTTATTCCGAACCAGGAATTTGTCGATGCACTTTTCCCCTGGTTTGAGCCGCGCACTGCACCCGCCGAAACCAAAGGGCTGCCCACCTTGTTGTCGAGGCCGGGCGTTGCGGAAACTATTAAGGAAAAAGGCGTCCGCTACGTAGTCTGGCTCGACGGAGATACAGACAAGACCGCTGGTGGTGGCAGCATGTCATGCGCTGTCGGTCCAGGTGGTGGCGGGTGTTTTGGATTCGCCTGGTGGCAGAATGAATCGGAATACGAAGCAACTGTCTGGGACCTTGATGGCCTGGAAGATGCAGGTACGGTTAGCGCTGATGTCAGCGGAACTTCATTCCTGCCCGCCATCGTCGTGCCGGTGCCGCTGATCGCACGCACCCAGAATAAAGCCTGCAAGGGGCTCGCCGACCAGCTGAAGCTGTTTATCGTTGCCGACGAAGAAGTCTGAATGGCTATCCTCTGACGGTCATTATTTTGGCCGTCCGCCGCGCACGAAAGCCTTGCGGTAAAAGTCCGAATCGAGAGCAGCGATCGTAACCTCGCGGCCGCTGGATGGTGCATGCACGAATCGACGGCTGCCAAGATACAGTCCGACATGCGAAATCTGGCCGTCAATCCTGAAAAACAGCAAATCTCCGACCTGCAGTCTGTTGCCCGAAACCGGCGACATTTGCCGCCATTGATCGGCAGTGGTTCGAGGTATGCTTTTTCCTGCCTTCGCATAGGCGAATTGCACAAGACCACTGCAGTCAAATCCCTTGACCGTTGATCCGCCGTAGCGATACGGCACACCTACCTGACGCACGGCAGTAATTGCGGCCTGTTCTCCGGAGGATCGCCGGGCCGAAACCGGGGCTGGCTGACTCGGCCGTGAACGCTTCTCATTGCCTGGCACCTGCCTGACTTGCTCGTGACCGCAGGCACCGAGCAGGCTTGCCCATACCAGCATGGTGACAAATTGGCGAACAAATCTGGCAGGCAGAGATGACATATGAAACGCTCTGGTCGACAATTCTCGACAAGCTACAGGATTGAGACTTTTAACGACATGAACTGCATCCCAGCTCTGTGTAGATCGGGGCGCCGGAGACGGCTATCCACCGCCAAAGCACCGGCGGTTCCCCGGCTGTTAGTAATCACCGCGATGATCGCCGCGTCAGTTTGCAGGTTGCCCGCGTCAGAATCCGCCGAGGCGGACCAGGACAGTAGTCGAAGCTATCAGTTGGAGTACGTCGTCACGCCAGACGCCGCTGCCGGCGGCGCATGGGTCGAGATGAAGCTAAGCCAGACGTCGCACTTGCTTCGCGAAGTAAACATGCGTGCGCCTGCTGAAAAGATCAGTGCTGCCGGCGGGGACGGAGAAATATCCCTGGCCGATGAGCGCCTGATCTGGACCCCGCCACCCGCCGGTGGCAGCCTGCGCTGGTTTGCGCTCATAAACCATCACCGCAATGGCGAGTCTTACGACGCTCTTATTACCGCTGACTGGGCCATTTTCAGAGCTGAAGATGTCATACCGCAAGCCGCAACCAGAGCTCTGCGTGACGCAGCAAGTGAAACTACGCTTCGCTTCAATTTACCGCCCGGGTGGTCATCGATGACAGAGTACTTTGGGCGCGACCATTCCTACCGCATCAGGAATAGCCAGCGGCGATTCGACCGACCGGCCGGCTGGATCATCCTGGGAGATATCGGTGTTCGGTATGACCGCATCGCTGGATTGCGTGTCAACGTTGCGGCACCGAAAAACCAGGGCATGCGAAGAACCGACATCCTCGCGCTGCTGCGCTGGACTCTGCCGGAAGTCCTGCGCATCGTTCCTGATTTTCCGAAGCGACTGACGGTGGTCGGCGCCGGCGATCCAATGTGGCGCGGCGGATTGTCGGGCCCACAATCACTTTTCATTCATGCGGATCGGCCATTGATCAGTGAAAATGCAACCAGCACATTGCTGCACGAGATCATGCACATTGCGCTCGGTGGCGGCGGCGACGACGGAACGGACTGGATTGTCGAAGGTCTCGCCGAGTACTACAGCCTGGCTATTCTGCACCGCAGCGGGACGATCAGTGACAGACGTTATGCAGCGGCCATTCGAAAGCAGGCGGACTGGGGATCGTCTGTCAATAAATTGTGCGGCTCGATATCCAGCGGGGCGATCACGGCACGCGCAGTGACCATACTGTCCGACCTCGACAGCGAAATCCGGACCATGAGCAATGACAGGAAAAGTCTCGACGATGTGATGGTTGCCTTGGCCGCATCGGATCATGCAATTACGCTTGGCGCTTTCGCGGCGATTGTTCGACAATTGGCAGGCAGCGATCCAGAAGCATTGAACGCGAGCAATCTGCCAGGCTGTGAAATCTGATAACCGTCCCGTCTGCCAGGAAATCAAAATCGCATGGATAAACAGCGTGACCTCGAACTGATCCTGCGTTCACGCATACCCATTGTCGTTATAGAAACACACGACGAATCACGCATGCTCGAGCTGCTGAAGGCGATCGCAATCAAGCGAGCTAGTGAAGGCTATATGCCGCTTTTCCGCTGGACCGTGACTGATGGCCTGCAGCGACTCGACATTTCACTGGAGCCACAGTTACATAATTCGGATCCGTCGGAGGTGTTGAAGCACATTCGGGCGGTGAGCAAACCAGGTATTTATGTACTACTCGATTTTCATCCTTACCTGGCAGACCCGGTCAACGTCCGCTTGCTAAAGGACATATGCATCCGCTTCAAGAAAGTTCCAAGACAACTCGTGCTCCTCAGCCACAAGGTCGAGTTGCCGCGGGAACTCGAGAGCTTCAGCGCGAGATTCGACCTGCCACTACCGACTGCGGAAGAGCGCAAAAAAATTGTCAAACGGGTCGCGGTCGATTACGCCGCCGAAAATCCCGGGCTGCGGGTACAGGTCGATCCAAAGGCCTATGGGCTGCTGATTCAGAATCTCGCGGGATTGCCGGTGCGGGATACCGAGCAACTGGCTCGTAACGCGATTTACCATGATGGCGCAATATCCAAGAGCGACTTGCCAAAAGTAATGGAGGCAAAGTACGAGCTCTTGAATCGGGGTGGAATATTGCAGTTCGAATATGACACCGCAAAATTCAATGACGTCGGTGGCCTGGAGAAACTTAAACATTGGTTGACCCAGCGCAAACCGGCTTTCATGAGCAAAGCTGACGCTGCGCACCTGGATACGCCAAAGGGGATCCTTCTGATTGGCGTTCAGGGATGTGGCAAAAGCCTTGCAGCAAGAGCAACAGCGGGCATCTTCGGCTTGCCGTTATTGCGGCTCGACTTCGGAAACCTCTATGACAAGTACCACGGCGAGACGGAACGGAATCTCCGGGAGTCCCTGAAAACGGCAGATGTGATGTCGCCGTGTGTGCTTTGGATCGATGAAATCGAAAAAGGCCTCGCCGGGCGCGGCGGAGAAACCGGAACGACACAGCGAGTGCTGGGAAGTTTCCTTACATGGCTGGCTCAAAAGAACAGCCAGGTGTTTGTCGTCGCGACCGCAAATGACATCAGCGCATTGCCTCCGGAACTGGTCCGCAAAGGCCGATTTGACGAGATATTTTTCGTGGATCTGCCCAACTCGGGCATTCGGGAAATCATTGCAGAAATCCACTTGAAGAATCGCGGTCAGCAGGTCGACTTATTCGACCTGGCACAGATTGCGACAGCTACCGAGGGATTTTCCGGGGCGGAAATCGAGCAGGCCATCGTCTCTGCCCTGTATGCGGCACACGCCCAGAAAAAACCCCTGGCCACCGCGCATGTGCTGGCTGAAATCGTGCGGACCAAGCCCCTGTCCGTCGTCATGGCTGAAAAGATCGAACTCCTCAGACGCTGGGCCGACGGCAGGACCGTGGCCTGTGATTGAGCGCGCTGACTTAACCTAATTCGCCCAACCGGACCCGCTACGGCCAGCTGGCGCTCCATTGCTCGAACAATCTGGACGTTGCGTGCTAAACTATGTTGATGGCTAGAGTACGTAACAAAATCAATAAATTAGTCTCTACTCCTGAAAATGATCTTACCGCAGAGCTAGAAATTCCGACCTTCTTGCCGGATGAAAGCGACCGGCACGATCACGACCCTGAGGCGGACACTAATACCCTGGAGTTCCAAAGACCGGGCCTTCAGGACGGACCTGATGCAGCGTCAAACGGCGCTATGAATCCCGACACGAATTCCCGTACGGACAGTATTGATCGACTACAAGTCGACATCGACCAACTGCGCGCAAAGTGGACCGGGCTCGAACACGAGATCGAGGCACGGGAGAAGATTACCGACAATCTGAATGCTGAGATTGGTGAGCTAAATGGAAAACTGAAAGCGTCGGTAAGTGAGCTTGAGCAGGCAAAAGAGAGTGCCAAAGAATCTGCCGCTGAAATCGAAAAAATCCGCGAGGCAGCGAAAAAAGACGAACTCAGAATTCAAGAACTGGAAAAGCAGGTCGCGGCGAATGATGAAAAAATTGGCTCACTCGAACTCGAACTGCAAGAGTCCTGGTCCCACCAAAAAGAGGATCATGAAAAAATTGCGGTCCGCGATCGGCAACTTGAGGGTTTGCAGACGCAACTGGCTACACAGGTTTCAGAATGCGATGACCTGAAAGCCGACAATCGTGAACTCCGCGATGTAATACACAATGACGCCGAAAAGGAGATTGAGCGTAGCCACAAGCTGATCGCGGAGCAAGCCGGCCTTCTGGCAGGAAACGATCAGGAAATCCGTGAAATGACCGCACAGATCGGCCGCACGGAACGATATACGGACGATCTTCGCCGTAAGTTTCACGAACAATCCGAAATCGCCGAGAGTGCCGTCGAGCGGATGGAAGATCTGCAATCGACCAGCACCGCAGCGCAGGACAAAATCAGGGACCTGTCTGCAAAATGGGCTGACGCAAAACAGCAAAATGAAGGGCTTACGAAAAAAGCCAGCAAACTCGAGAAAGACTTCGCCAAGGAAGTTCGGCAAATACGATTCGAGCTTGGTGCTGCCGAGGAGACAATAGCTGGTCAAGATACCATCAACGTACAGTTGACGTCCGATCTGTACGACAACAAAGGCTTCCAACAAGCGCTTGAGACTCAACTCAGAGACGTTGAGGAGCAGCATAAGAAGAAGATCCGGCAACTGGAACAGGAAGCGAACAAGCTCAGGAATCAGGCAGAAGATTTCGAGTACAAACTGGAAAACAAGGACAGTGCGATCGCAGCACTGATGTCCGAGCTCGCAAGTCGTAGTGAGTCATTAGAATCCATTGGCGCAATCGAAAACGTCATTCAGGAAATCGACGAGCGGATGTCCGAACGATTGGATGAACAAGATAAGGGTGATAGCGAACGCGTAACCCGCCTGCTGGTTGGCGAGAGCGACGGACAGGAGGTGCGGTTCCCGTTGTTCAAGGACCGGCTGACCATTGGGCGGACGGCGCACAATGACATTCAGCTGAATACGCAGTGCATCAGTCGCCGACACTCTGTAATCGTCACAGAGAACGGCAACACCAGAATTGTTGACTGGGGTAGCAAGAACGGTGTTTATATCAACGGAAAACGTGTGGCAGAACAAATGTTGAAGAATGACGACATCGTCATGATCGGAACAACAGAATTCCGATATGAAGAGCGCCCGAAAAGATAAATTCCCTTCCGAACGCCCCCGAATGTGGATTTGTGAGAACAATCACGGTCTTTGACCGTGCGATCAGTTACTGTTGCAAAACTTCAAGGATTGAACGGACCAGATGCAACATCTCATGTTGACCCGGGCTGAACCGCAACAAATGGATATTGGCGCGAATCAGGAAGATTCGCATGGAGCAGAAGGCCTGCTCCAAAAAAAAATCTGGTTACCTAAACTCGTCTATGACTGCCTGCCCTACTTCTACCTGACGGCGGGATTTGCCGCTTTCTTTGCCACCCTTTACATCAGTGAATGGTTCTGGATCCTGCCACATTACCTGCTGTTCTCCGCGGCCTGCCTGCACCTGGGGTTCGCTATACGCCGCCGGCGGCGACGAAAACCAACAAAATAGACAAGCACTAGCCGATCGGCTTGACGTACCTCCAATCTTGGTCAACGATTGAGCGACCAACATTCGATGCGCGATAAGATGCCAGTCAATCCCGATTCACTGAAAAAGACCGCTACAAAGGAATTCGCATTATTCCTTAGCCTGCTGTTTTTCGGACTGCTGATTTTGCCGTTCGCCGTCTATATAGTCGGCAAATCGGTGTTCGGCGAGTATGGTGGGACCGGTTTTTCCGCCTTTTACGGCACGCTACACGGCGCCATTTGGAATGGCGAACCAGCGGTGCTGTTCCTGGTGCTCTCGCCGTACCTGATCTGGCAGTTAACCCGCCTCACCATCCGCGGCTTCCGGCTGACCTGGCGGCGGCGACAACAAGCCCGGACCTGATTCAATTCTCGCTGGGAAACTGTGAGTTTCGTCACAATTTTCCTCCAGCGAGCATGCGTTTAGCGCTCATTTGTTGTAGCTTATGTTAATAATCACGCATCATTCCGCTATGCGGGGGCTATAGTCATACCTCGCAAAAACGCAAAACTTATGCCTGTCGGACGTCCCTATGCAGCGCTTAATGAAATGGCTGGCCAAAAAGATTCTTCCTGGTAAAAAGGCGCCCAGTCATGCACTTCGCCGGACCGGTGACAAGCGCATGCCTCAGGCCCGGCCGACAAAACCGCGGCAGGCAGTACAGCGGCAGACCGTACAGCGGCACCCAAAAATCGATTCCGTCGATTTCGGTGGCGCGGTCGGCGGGAAAATCGAAGACGGTGGCCCGGGCAAGAATGTACTTGTTCGCAACAAATATATTCGGGAAGACACCGGCACGCACGAAACCCTGACGATTATCGACGACTCTCTTCTCGAGGCTGACGAAGAAGGCGGCCTGGATCCGTATAACACCGGGGCATTCGACCGTTCCAAATCATGGAATTCCTCCCGCTCACGCAAGTAATCGCGGCCAGCCCAATACAAATTGACCGTATTTATTACTGCGGGTAGTCTGCATGCCCAGCCTGTGATTGGAGTGGCTACCAAGTGGGTTTGCGCGTTTCGTTTGAGCTTGATGACGAGGATCTCAAACATTTTCGGCTGATCATGCGTGAGGCACGAAAGAGCGCCGCACGGCAGGCGCCGGAAGAAATTGTCGCCAGCGCCGAGGCATTGCTGGGGCAGCTACAGGAGTCCAGGGTGCCGCGGTTCATCGCGGAGCGACTCGACAAACTAAAAATCATGATTCAGATGCTGAAGGATCACGAATGGCGCTTGCCGGGCGCTGAATCGACCCGCGTGCTCAACGCCCTGGCCTATTTTACGGAGCCGGAGGATCTTATCCCCGATCACATTCCTGGCGTCGGATTTCTCGATGACGCCATTATGGTCGAGCTCCTGGTACGCGAGCTGAAGCATGAAATCGAGGCCTACATTGATTTTTGTGACTTCCGGGCGAAGCAACAGCCCAAACCGGGTATCAAACGAAAGACTTCGGACATGAGCCGCGATCAATGGCTGGCTCAGCGTCGCGATAAACTACAGTCCAGGATGCGCCGGCGGAGAAAACGCAGCAGCGACGGTTCAGATGGACCGGCCCCCCTCGGGCTTCTGTAGGCAATTGAAGCGGACTTTGGCTTTATTCAACATAACAACTAAGCTTGAGTCCCCGTAACTGTTTGGAAACTCACGGCAGTATTTGCGGTCATAGCTCATGAGGGGCGAGTGCCCTGCAATGCGCCGGCAGAAGCTGCGGTGCAAGTGCAACGATTTGTGGTGCAGGAGGCCGTAAATACCCGGAATTCCTGATTTTTGCCGAACGCGCCCTTGATTGAGAGGCTCATGCCAACTAGCCTTGTGTCCCACGCTGGAATTCTGAATATTACTGCTGCCATACATGGAGATCATTTTGAGAAGAAATAGAATTGGCGTCCAACATCGGATATTGGCAGCCGTCCTGGCTGTCTGGAGTATGTCGGCATCCGGTGCGACACCAGTTGTCAATGTTCAGGAAGAACTGGCGCCAGTAGCTCGCCACGAAAAAATTGGCCAGCTCGTTACCGAATTCATCCAGAAGTCTCACTATCGGCATGCATCCGTGGACGATGAACTGTCATCGAAGGTGCTGGATCGATATATCGAGGCCCTGGATAACAATCGCATGTATTTGCAGGCGTCTGATGTCGCCGCATTCGAGAAATACCGTTACCGCCTGGATGATATGGTGCGCTCGGAGCCACTGGATCCTGTATTTGAGATGTTTGAGGTGTACCGGACCCGTGTTCGTCAGCGCCTGGAATTTGCGCTCTCAATACTCGAGACCGAACCCGATTTTTCGATCGATGAAGAATACATCTTCGATCGCGAGGAACTGCCGTGGTTGGAGACATCGGAGCAGCTTGACGACTTATGGCAGAAGCGTGTCAAGAATGACGCCCTCAGCCTGGCGCTTGCCGATAAGAGCTGGGAAGAGACGCAGGAGGTCCTCGAGAAGCGTTATTCGCGTTTCCTGAAACGAATGGATCAGGTCAAGAGTGACGATGTCTTCGAGACTTTCATGAATGCATTCGCACATACGCTGGATCCCCATTCGAGTTATTTGTCGCCACGCAATTCCGAGGAATACAGAATACAAATGAGCCTGTCGTACTTTGGTATCGGCGCGTCACTGCAGATTGAGGATGACTACGTGATGGTCATCAATATCATTCCCGGTGGTCCGGCCGCGATTGACGGCGTATTGCAGCCCAAAGACAGGATCACAGCCGTCGCACAGGGCGAGGATGGCGAACTGGTCGACGTTGTCGGCTGGCGTCTCGATGACGTCGTGCAGCTTATACGTGGCGAGGCCGAGACCGTAGTGCGACTGCAGATCAAGCCGGCCGGCGGCTTGCCAGGAGCGGAAGAAAAAGTACTCAGCCTCACGCGTAACCAGGTCAAGCTCGAGGAACAGGCTGCCAAGAGCGAAGTCATCACGGTGCCCCGGGACGGTCGTGACTGGCGGATCGGTGTCATCGAAGTACCGAGCTTTTATCGGGATTACCGCGCATTGAGCACGGGTGACAAGAATTACACCAGCACCACGAAGGACGTCAAACGTCTGATCGGTGAACTGGAAGATCAGGGCATCGAGGGCCTGGTTATTGACTTGAGAGACAATGGCGGCGGACATCTTACGGAGGCAACTGCACTTTCGGGGCTGTTCATCGACAATGGGCCTGTGGTGCAACTGCGAAATTCGAATGGTCGCATCAGCCGGCTGGACGACCCGGATCCGGTGCCGCGGGTCGCCTACACCGGCCCTCTGGCTGTCCTGGTAAACCGTTACAGTGCGTCCGCGTCCGAGATCTTTGCTGCCGTGATTCAGGACTATGCGCGTGGCGTCATTATCGGACAACAGACGTTCGGCAAGGGCACAGTTCAGAATCTGTATTCACTGGATCAGTATGTTCGCCGTCCTGACGACGAAGGTCTGGGCCAGCTGACACTGACTATTGGCAAGTATTACAGGGTTACCGGGGAAAGCACCCAGCATCGCGGCGTGGATCCGGATATTCCCCTGCCCTCGCACATTGATGCGGCGATCGTCGGTGAAAGCGTCCGTGACAGCGCCTTGCCGTGGGATACGATCCGGACAACGAAGTTTCGGCCGGGTGATCCACTGGACAGCACCATCAGCTCCTTGACGGCGAGCCACGACCGGCGCAGCCAGGGAGACCCGGATTTCCAGTACCTGGTTGAAGGCATCCGTGACATTGAAGAAATTCGGGCCAAGAAAACGGTCTCGCTCAATATCGAAAAACGCATGGAAGAGCGGGAGAAAAGCATGAATCGCCGCCTCGAGCGAGAAAATGCGCGACGAGCTGCCTTGCAGCTGGAACCCATTGCTACTGTCGAGGAACTCGAAACAATGGATGCGCCTGACGTGCACCTTGACCAGGCCGCAGGCATTGTTACAGATATGGCGGTAATACGAGAGATTGAAGTAGCTCCGACGCAATCAGCTCAAAACAAGGCTGAACCTGGTCCAGCAGACGGTTTGCAGTAGCAATTCAAGGTGTTATAGTGAGCTATAACACCCGTCTGCTCGACTGTACCCAGAACGGAGGGCGCCGTGGGTTTTAGAGTTCAGCCAATGCGAACCATCATCTCAGGCTTGTCGGTACTTGCCGCTGCCCTGATGTTGAATGCCACGGCCTACGCTGCGAGCGGCTCTCTCGATCCATGTGACCAGGCCGGCCGCAATCTGAAAAGCCTTGAGGTCCCGGTGGCTGCACTGACGGTTGATGTGGTTGACCACGTCCCCACCGATCCCGCTGTAATCGACGGTCAGTCTGCCATTACGGATCCGGCTGCACCTATTCTGTATTTGACGCCGCGCGTAACCAATATCCTTCGCGACGTGTTTGGGACGACGACTGAGCAATTGCCGCTGGAATCCGCCGACGAAAGGCCGCAGCAACCTTCATCTTCACCACTGGCCGGCAGTGACGAGAAATCGGATGCCGTCGAGCCCGCTGATGTAGTGGACGAGACGAGCGCTTTGCCGCGATTTCGGCAGCAAATGCGCCGCACGGATATCTGATTCAAGCGTTTTTTGGTTTGCCGCAACTCTAGCGGCTCAGAACCTTCGAAATTCGCCAGTAATTTTCGCCGAGAATGTTGGCTTCTTTTTCACGGATGCCCCCATCTTCGTCAATGTCGAAAACCGTTGACGCGGATCCCGCCACCGGTACTACATCAGTTTTGTTCCTGAACGATGCCCTGTCACTTATCAGTTTGGCGCGCTGCTGGATAACGCCGGCGAAATCTGTGCTTTGCTCCATGACTCCAATGCGATTCTGAATTCGTTCCAGAATCTGTGCGCACTCGTACTGATTTCCGTAGTTCATCGAACCAACACTCTTTTCGCTAGCCTCTTTGACGAGCCCTGCGAATTCACGATCTGCAAACTGCAAATACAGTTGTTGAGCAAATGCCAGGATCATCAGGTTGATCGATCGCTTGCTCGAAATATTGAGTCCTTGGGCCTTGGGATGATCGCGCTCGGTAATGGCTGCCAGATCGACAATCAATGACGCTTCCTCCGCACGCACAGTTTCGATTTCTTGTTCGAGTTGTTTCAGATTGGCTTTGACAGCCCGGCCTTTGAATATCTTTTGAAATCCACTCATAGACTCCAGCCGCTGCCGCTCTGCCTGTAACTGGTCTTCTAGTTGCTGCATCTGGTCTCGATGCACGAGGAGTTGCTCTTCAATTTGCGTGCTCTGCTCCGCCAGTTGCGCATTCCATTCCGCCATGACGTCGCCATGCTGTTTCTGTTCTTGCGTTTGTTTCAGCTGTTCAGCAAATTTCGCCAGTTTTCGCTCACAACGCAGGGAAAGTCCTCGCAACTGATAAAACACGACAACATTGTGTGTCCACTGTGGATCGATCAGGAGATCTTCAAGGTGATCCAGTTTCTGCTGTAATCGCGCGGTCGCACCTTCCTGCTGTTTGATCTTGTCCTGGAGCCGGAAATGTTCTTTTCTTGCATCGGCAAACGATTTCTTCAGCTCGGCACGATTCCAGTACAGGTCCATCAGCTTTTCGCTGTCCTGCGGCTTATCCTCCGAGTTTCCGAACAATGCGGCCAGACTTCCCAAACCGAGCTCCTTTACATAATAAATGCCCGGAAATTACGGACATTCTCGTCATGCAAGTATGGATAATGACAAGGAGAGGCCCGTTAAACCTTGAATCAATCGACATTTTTGCCGTTCGGTCAGGTTCCAATCGCTGCAAATGAGCGCTAGATCGCACCACAAAGCGTTGGAATCAGCAGCGAGTTGAAAAACAATGTTTTTCGAATGGCGATGTTGAATAAGCCATGGATGGCTTTTTCAATAATGTGCTAGCGTTCGAGGATCAGGTGGCCCTGATCCATCAGATATTCGAGCCACTTATTGAGGATGCTATTGCGGTGCCATCGGGCATCGAGTTCAGCACGGTGCATTTGCGCAAGACGCCTGAATGCTGCATGTCGATGCTCGCCGGAAAACCCCATCGACTCCGCCAACTGCCCGTCAAGATAGACGCGAACTTTCATGTCAGGATCGGCAATGCGAACGCCTTCTTCATAAAAGAAGTACGACAGCGACATCGTGACGGTGTAGCGACTACGTTCAAGAATTTCCACATGCAGGTCACAATCACCCGCTACCCGCGAACGAAAGTAGCCGTCCAGTCGATTCAATTCCGGGACGAGTTGCAGCAGGCGAAGGTAATTACTCTCGTAAAGCGACATCAGGCCGACAAAGCTCTTCGGCTTTACGATCGTCTCCGGAACCAGTAAGTAATCCTGCAACATGACTCGAATATATCACAGGTGCCTTGATACAAAAGGTATGCAAATACGGTTCCAAGACCGCGCTAAAAATAAATAAATTAGGGTCGAACTCTGCGCTCGACACCTGTACTATCTAGAATTCTGCTTGCGATTTCCTCGATCGAGAATTCCGTCGTATCGACGTACGGGATGCCGTATTTCTTGAATAATTTTTCTGCTTCACGAAGTTCGTAACGAACTTGCTGAGCGGACGAATATTTGCCAAGTGCACGTCTTTCTCTTCTGATTTGCTGCAATCGTGTTGGCGCGATCGTCAAACCGAATAATTTGGGTATTGACTTGTTCAGGAACTCCGGCAATACGCCACTATCAAGTTCCTCATCCGTCAACGGAAAGTTGGCAGCATAGACTCCGTATTGCAATGCCAGGTACAGGCAGGTTGGCGTTTTTCCGGAACGTGATACGCCGATCAGGATGACATCCGCCATTTCATAGTCACGTGTAATTCCACCATCGTCATTTGCCAGCGCGAAGTTGGTCGCCTCAATCCTTTTCATATAAGTGTCGATATTGCTCATACCGTGGGCCCGACCAGCGGTATGGGTGGATTTCTGCTGTAGCTCTTCTTCCAGCGGTTCGAGGAAAACGTCGAATATATCGAGGTGCAGGCCATTGGCTTCCCGCACTACGGAGCGAAATTCATCCTGGACCAGGGTCGAGAATACGATCGGCCTTGCATCGGCGTTGGTCGCCGCCTCATTGATTTTTTGGACCGCCTCGCGCGCCTTGTCATCGTTATCTATAAATGGCAAAGTCACTTGCCGAAAATCATGACCATCAAACTGTGTCAGCAAGCTGTGACCCAGTGTTTCAGCCGTAACGCCGGTCTGATCAGACAGAAAAAACACTGTACGTTCACTCATATGAAAAAATTCCCCAATAGTCGAAATGGTCGCGACAGATATTTGCGGCCAGGTCGCGTGTTGTCTACTGTCGATTGTCCAGTTTCGCGGCGTTAACACAAGGGAGCTAGATTTGGATTCTTACGTTATCAAGCTTGAAAAGCTTGGGATGGATGACGTTGAAGTTGTTGGCGGAAAGAATGCCTCACTGGGTGAGATGATCCGCAATCTTGGTGATTTGGGCGTACAGGTGCCCGGCGGATTTGCGACAACAGCGGCAGCCTACCGCGACTTTCTCAAGGCGGACAAGCTGGACGAGCGGATTCATGCCACGCTGGAAGACCTTGATGTCGACGACATTGATGCCCTGAACGAAGCCGGGCAAACCATCCGAAACTGGATAAGCCGTACAAAACTGCCGGAGCGACTTATGGAGGAGCTTCGCTCAGCCTGGCACGAGATGTCGTCAGACCGGGACATTGCCGTTGCAGTACGCTCGTCGGCGACCGCCGAAGACCTGCCCGAAGCGTCCTTTGCGGGGCAACAGGAAACTTTTCTGAATGTTCGTGGATTCGACAACCTGGTCGAGGCGCTGCATCAGGTCTATGCGTCACTTTTCAATGATCGGGCGATCGCCTACCGCGTTCACCAGGGATTTGATCATTCTCAGGTCGCCCTTTCTGTCGGTGTGCAATACATGGTCCGCAGCGACATCGGTTCGGCCGGGGTCGTGTTCACGCTTGATACCGAGTCCGGTTTCAGGAACGCCGTATTCATTACTTCTTCGTATGGCCTTGGAGAAACTGTCGTTCAGGGTGCGGTAAACCCTGACGAGTTTTATGTCTACAAGCCCGCGCTGGAAAATGGCAAGTATCCGATTCTGCGCAAGAATCTCGGCAGCAAAGCGATCAAGATGATTTACAGCGACGATCCGCGGCCCGGGAATACCGTAGATACGGTGGACGTCGATGCAAGTGACAGTCATCGGTTTTCTCTAACTGACGACGAAATCACGGAGCTCGCCAGGACCGCAGTCACAATCGAGAAACACTATGCCCGCCCAATGGATATTGAATGGGGCAAGGACGGCTCCGATGGCAAGCTCTACATATTGCAGGCGCGGCCCGAGACGGTGCAAAGTCGCAGCGGGGGAACGATTGAACGCTTCACGCTGAAAAATCGCTCTGCCGTGTTAAGCACGGGCCGCAGCATTGGCCAGAGAAT
>Ga0255040_10000123_pt1 | contig 17196 bp, 13 predicted proteins | sample BC1_12_2_MG_FD_181711 | JGI IMG/M metagenome (GOLD analysis project Ga0255040, IMG submission 181711) | Seawater microbial communities from Strait of Georgia, British Columbia, Canada - BC1_12_2 | ecosystem: Environmental > Aquatic > Marine > Strait | place: Canada: British Columbia | collected... | reverse complement strand
TTGTCTACCATTAGATAACACCGTACTCCATAGCCACAATAATTCCTATAACTCCAATAGATAAAACAACTGCGAATTTTATCAAAGACATTGATGCTGTACTGGTTTTCTTAATCAATGGTTCTTTGTGTAAATGTCCTTCCCTGTGATGATGAATATTTCTTGACTTTCTCTTTAATGATTTAAGATCACCAAGATTAGGAAGGATTAGTTTAACTACAATCGTTATGATAATCAGTACCCATAATGCTTGAAGAAGCAAATTCGTATCAGAAATAAAATCTAGCGGTGTCATTGTTTTCACTCAACCTTTGGGGATTTGCCACCTTTGTAAGGGAACTTGAGTTTTTTGCCCGATGTATCATCAACCAATAATGTCAATGGTTGTTTACTATCTGCTACAATTATCTTTGAATTGTCAGCATAGGCTTTCTCGATTGTTTCAAGAGTTTTGAAATCAATAGCAGTATCTTTGAAATTTGCTTGTAAGGATTCACCTTCAACTTTGTACTTGTTGGCGTTTGCATCTGCAACTAATGTAATTGCCTTTGCTTCCCCCTCTGCAACCTTCTCCTGAGATTCTTTCTTTGCTTCTGCTTCAAGAATTACTCTTTTCTTTTCACCTTCTGCTTTAAGAATTTCAGATTGTTTGATACCTTCTGCTTCTGTGATTCTTCTTTGTTTCAAATCTTTCTCAGCATCTTTTTCGTTTTCTGCTTTGATAATGAGATTCATTTTGTCTTGAACATCATCTGGGGGAATGATCTCTTTCAGTTCAACTCTAAGAATCATAATACCCCATGTTTTAGTTTGTGATGTTAGTTCTTCCATGATGAGTTTGTTTAGGTCATCACGTTTTGAATTTACATCTTTGAAGTAATTCTTTCCTATCACATCTCTCAATGTTGATTTTGCGAGTTGTACAATTTGTTCCTGTACATTGTGTACGTTATAGAGTGCTTTTTTCATATCTTCTTCTTTCTTACCTACTTGGTAGTACACTTGTGCATCTACCTGACAATTAAGATTCTCTTTGGTAATTACATCCTGTCGTCTAACATCTGCTAGCTGTTCTGTAATATTCACAGTAACAAGTCTTTGAACAATCGGGATTACATAATTCAATCCCTGTGTTTTGTATCCTGTGTATTTACCAAATGTTTCTTTAGCACCTACATGAGTTGGTCTAATTGTTACTAATCCTTTCAGAAAGAATACTGCTACAATTACTGTAACAATGATGTACGGAATGTACTCTAGTACCAATCTAACTAACCCTAATGGTTAACTTGCTTCGTTTTTCCATCAAGGGTAAATGCCCAACTATGATATAAAAATCCTCTCTCATAGTATGCTAAATGCACATACTATCATTACTGACAGAAATAATTTATAGTAAAGGGATATTGTAATTTGTTGAAAATTAATTTTGATGAATTATGCACATGTCCTCAAATCTTTGGATTTTCAGGAGTTAAGGAATGGTGGGATTTTCTTCAGGAACTAACAGGGAAATATAATAGATCAACTCTAGACGGTACACCTGAAGAAGTTTTTGTTTATGGAGAAGTTTTGAAAATTGTAAAGAATGATTTCTTTTCTGGGATTTGTCCTAAATGTAAAAAGAAAAATTAGATTCCATAATTAGCACCTAATTGACATTTCCTACAATTAGGCATTTTTGATTTATGCAACAATGTTTTACCATCTTTACCAAAATGATTCTTTTCTGTTTGATTAGAATATCTAGACAATTACAGTTTTGCTTTACCACTTGCTACTATTATCATTACTATTACAATGGCTATGATTCCCATTATAATGAATATCAATGTTGAATCAGATAACCCATCTACTAATGATGGTTCTTGTAATCCTGATCTATCTGTAGAAGTTTCAGTTGGAATTACAGGTTGATTGTTAGATGGCGTAGTTGGAGTTGTTACAGGAGAAGTTACAGGCGGAGTAAACAAATCTGTGATAGTATCAAATGGACTTGATGTATCTAAAGTTGAAGGATCAGGGCAACCATCAAACTCTATTGTACCTCTCCTTGTTGGACAATTATCTAAGGCATCTAAAACACCATCACCGTCATTATCATTAGTTGTTTGTACAACTGGTACATCTGGGCATATTCCGTTGATTGGTTCTAATCCCTGTGGACAAACAACATCGTCATTATTTCCAAACAAATCATCAAAGATAGTATTTGCAACTGGTATCTCACATCCTGTAGAATCTACATCTGTATTTGCAGATGTTGTTTGACAAAGATCACTTGCATTTGGTACTCCATCATTATCACTATCTAAAGTTGTAGGATCAACCAATATAATTTCACATCCTTGTGTATCTACTGTAGCACCTGAAGGAGTGTTAGGACAGAAATCATCATTATTATTTACACCATCATTATCATTATCAAGTATACCTTCTTTTTCTGCAATCTGTTCTACTGAACATCCTCTTAATGTTGTATTGATAGTTATAGCAGTACCTACTGTATCAGGACAATCATCATAACCACCTACAGGATTTTCATTATTACTTATACCATCACTATCTAAATCAAATTCTGGGCATTGTGTAAAGTCACCTTGTATTGGTACAGGGGAAGTTTCAAAATTGGAAACAGTAAACACTTGTGGGTTATTTGGATCAGGACAATCCCCAGAAACAGATACAGGGCAACCATCTTCATCTATTGTAGCACCTGAAGATGTGTTAGAACATTTATCTTTCAAATTGAATACTCCATCGTTATCATCATCAGGTGGGATAACATTTTCAGGGCAACCTCTCCATGTGAAATCACCGCTAAAGAAATTTTCTACTTTATCTGCACCTGCAACATCTTCGCCTTCATCAAATTGATTAGGACAATAATCTAATGTACCTGCTTCTAAGTTAGTTGGATTAGCAATAAAATTAACATAACCATCACCGTCAGTATCATTGGCAGTTATAACAGGTAATACACATCCATCATTATCTACTTCAACATTGAAACCAGTATTAGGACAAAGATCAATTTCATCTTGTATACCATCACCGTCACTATCTATTACAGGAACTTCATCTGGGCAACCATCTCCATCTTGATAATTGTTATAGGTTTCAGGTTCTAATGGACAAACATCTACATCTGCAAAAATTAAATCATTGTCATCATCTATGGCACTCAATGGGATTACATCAGGGCAACCATCAAAATCATTTAGTCCGTTAATATTTTCTGCTTGTGCAATACATAGATCAACATCATCAAATATTCCGTCACCATCAGTATCAATTTCATTTAATGGGATTGGACAACCGTTAGGTGTATTGTTTGGATCATTTGGACAACTATCTACATTATCTTTTAATCCGTCACCGTCACTATCAGGAATTGGACATGTACTTGTATATGCTATCGTACTTCCGTCAGGACATGTTTTTGTTGCAGGGGGTGGGCAAGCTTCAGGATAATCAAACTCTGATACTGTTACGGTAGTACCTGAACATTGTACTTGAGCAGGTATGTAAGTTAGACCATCTACACAATATCCTCTTAAACAATTTATTATCTGATAACCTTCATAATCGGCAGAACTTTTTCCTGAAGGATAAACTATCTCATCAGTTGCAACACCGCCTAATTGAGTTAAAAATATTATTTTCTCATATTTTTGGAGTGAATCAAACCATACTCCAAACCCAACAATACCTACTATTATCAAAATTCCTGCTATGGCGAATTTGTTAGTGTAGAATGGTTTCGCCATAACTTAACAAAAAAGAGGGTGTATTTGAGTTTTGAATAATACTATGCTTTGATTTTACCCTTTGATGCCAACACAGCTAAGACAATAATGACCATAATAGCAATTAGAAATAGGTACAATATTGTGTTATCAATCCCTCTGATTATCTGTGGTTCTTGTACATCTGATCTATCTGTAGTTGTAGTTGGTGCTTGGTTGTTAGATGGTTGAGTTGTTAGAGTTGTAGTATTGTTAGTTGTTTGACTTATGATAGGTATTTGAGTTGTATCAGAAGATGTAGGTGCAGTAGTTGATTGAGGTGATGATTCACTAATTTCAAATGTATTTGATATAATCAAAGTTGATGTATCAGGGCAACCACTAAACACTTCTGTACCTCTCCTTGTTGGACATTCATCATTAATATTTAGGATACCATCTCCATCATGATCATTATCTTGTATTGCTGTAACTACTTCTCCATCTGAGGTAACTTCTATTCCATCTACATATTCTGTTTCTTCTGCAACTGTAATTTGCGGTGAACCTGCTCTACATCCTGTTTCATCTACAAATTTGATAACTCTTGGATCTGTATTCCTACATTGATCTATATCGTCAAAGACACCATCACCATCATCATCTATTAGATTTAATGGAATTACATCAGGGCAACCATCGTCATCTTGATAATGATTTATGTTTTCGACTTCAGTTATACATTGGTCAACATCATCAAATATTCCATCAGCATCAGAATCACGAAGATGTAATGGTAATACATCAGGACAACCATCATCATCTACAAAGCCATTATGGGTTTCTTTTTCATTGATACATTGGTCTAAATGATTAAAGATACCATCTTCATCAGTATCTACTAGATATGGTGGTAAAATATCAGGGCAACCATCGGCATCTTCAAATCCATTATAATTTTCAGGTTCATTGATACATTGATCTATATGATCATTAATTCTATCACCATCAGTATCACGAAGTTCTAATGGTACTACATCAGGGCAACCATCGGCATCTTGATAACCGTTTTTGGTTTCAGGTTCATCTACACATTCATCATGTATATCATAAATTCCGTCACCATCAACATCAGGTAATGTTTCACATTCACACATACCAAATAAACAAGATACTTGTTCAGTAATTGTACATTGTAAATCTGAACCATCATTACAACCTTGTATTCCTACTGAAGTTCCTGAAGGAGTGTTAGGGCAAATATCAAAATTATCTTTTATTCCATCACCATCAGTATCAGGGAATGGACAACCATCGGGCTTTAACCCATAAGTTAACCAACATTGATCTATTTCATTTGCTGAACCATCTTTATCGGCATCTCGGTCAGGACAACCTGATTGTATTGTGTATAGGTATACTCCACCTGCACCATAAAAATTTCTTGCATTTCCACCTGCACCCCATACACCCTCAGTATAAGGACAAAAATCAGCTCCTACATTATGTCGCCATAAGCCACCTTGAAATACTGTGAATCTTATATTTGGTGTACCATCATTATCCCAATCCATACCACCACAACCTAGTTTTAGTCTTTGATCAGTATCTTTGGATTTTAATTTTTCATTATTCATTTCTTGTGCTAGTTTGTTATCTGCTTGATGTTCAGATAAAGATCCTGTTGGATGATTTACGAATTGCTGTTCGTTTGATGTGAGGGCAAAGAAAGTACCTCTCAAAGTTCCATCAAACCAACCAGTTCTGGAAGTTAATGAATTTACTCCATTAGGACAATTATCTTCAAAGTCATTGATGCCATCACCGTCAGTATCAACACCATCATCAAGAACATTCAATGTACCAAGACTTCTAAAATCAATCAATCCCATATATGCACCTACACCAACTAAAACAGATATTGCAACAAAAACAATCAGATAAATTTTTAATTTTGATTTGGTTTTTCTTCTCATAGTTTACCCTTGCTCTTGACAACACCAATTCCGATTACTGCTATAACTCCTACTATAGCTAGTATCATCAATGTTGAATTATCAAAGCCTGAGATTATTGAACCACCTGTAGTAGTTGGTTGAGGTTGATTGGTAGTTGGTGGGTTTTGAGTTGTAGGGTTAACCAAGTCAGGGATATTTGCAAATGGATTATCTATACCTGTACTAACTGGTTCAGGGCATCCATTGAAAGCCAAACTACCTACTTGATTTGGACATTCATCGAAAACATCTAGTATACTATCTCCATCTGTATCAGTTACAGTAGGTACAACTACTAAATCATCAGTAATCAAAACACATCCTGAAGAATCTACTATAGCACCTGAAGATGTGTTAGGACAAACATCTTCTGAATTTGTTACACCGTCATTATCTGAATCAGTTGGAGTACATGATGTTTGACCAAATGTTTGACAAAACTCTACGGTTGGTGAACCTGTATTGTCATCAGTAGGATCAGGCGTTTCTATTTCTTCAGGACAACCTAAGTTATCAGTTAATCCTGCAACTTCAGGACAAAGATCATTGATGTTTGTAACACCATCATTATCATTATCAAGTAACTTGAAGGCATCAGGACAACCATCAGTATCTTCAAAGTCATTGAAATCTTCAGCTTGACCAGTACAGGAATCTTGACCGTCAGTAATTCCGTCACCGTCACTATCTGGGGGTGGGGGTGCTACATTATCTAGATTATTGAACTGAGCATACACTACATCATTTGTTGCAAATGAATCTTGTTTTGCTTCTATGATTCCTGAAGGATGGTTAAACTTGAAAGCAAAATTAGGATACATCTTAGAAACTAATGTTATATGTGTACCTTCAGGGAATACTGATTCTAAGAATCCTGCCGAAATATTTCCTTTCCAAACTGTAAAATTTTCATTGTCTTTAGGAACTACTTGAGTTTCTATTGGTACGGTTGCAAACTGTGTGGTTGATGATGCTACACCGTTTATTTGCTCAAATGCTCTATCATCAGATACTATACATCTTGTAGGTGATGAACCACCGCAAAGTAACATTTTGAAATCTCCTGAAACTGTGGTTGATGATGATTCTTTAATGAAATTTCCCTTACACTCCATTGTTAACTGAATTGTAATTACCTCAACATCTGTACTTCCTGATTGTAAATTCAATGTTGTAGAATCAACTAATGGTTGGAAACCATCTTCGCCTGATACTACCAATCTACCATCTAACAAAATCTCATTAAAGGCTTGACAATTAATATCTCTAAACTGTTCATTGAAACTTAGTGTAGCAGAATTTAGAAATGGACTTGATTGACCTATCCCACCTACACCGCCTAAAACAACTACTGAGAATATTAATGATATTGTTACTACTCCGCCAAGAACATATTTTGGTTTGTCTTTGTTTCTCATATCTTCTTAGTCACCTTTGCTATGATTACTATAACTCCTGCAATAGTACCAAATATTATCATGAAGTTAATTATTGATGGTTCAAATGGTAATTTTATTCCGCTAAATCTTTCCAAATCTCTAAATGCTTGAGTGATTACATCACCGCAATCTTGAGTAGCATTGTCACATGTACCTTCAACTCCTTTTTCAGTTGTAATATCATCATTAACATCAATGTGTACATTAGTGACAGGTTTGTTTGCTTCTATCCTATCAAACTCTCTTTGAAGAAATTCTCGTTGTTCTACTGTACCTGAAGTGTCAGGGCATCCATTAAGTCTAGGGATACCTTGTTTGTCAGGACAATCATCTAAGTCATTTGGTATTCCATCAGAATCATTATCTGTATTTGCTATTACAACTGCTTCTCCTGTTTCTTGATCTATCACTACAATTTCACCTTCTCCTACTTCAACTGGTATCTCAACTTCTACATCTCCTTCTGTAACGGTAATTGTTGGTGGGGGAATTGTATCAGGACAACCATCTTCATCTTCAAAATTGTTTACGGTTTCTGGGGATAATGTACAACCATCTAAAGCATCTGGGATACCATCATTGTCAAAGTCGGGATCTCCTGTACTTCCTGCACTTAGATCAAGTAATGCTTGATCATCATCAAGGTAAATTATATCAAACTCTACTGACTTTCCTATAGAATATGCTATTACTCCTTTCTGTGCTATAACATCATCAGAAATATCGAACTTAAAATTAGGATTTGCTAACACTATTTCTTCTCCTTCTACAGTTAGATCATTTAGAAATAATGAAGCATCTGAAACATTACATGTACCACTATCACCTCTAAGAAATTGAAGGTTGCTAAGAGGTTCTCTTGTTGATGTGTTAACCACTTGACCTAGAGCTAGTGTCAAATCATTTGATGCAGTAACCTTCCATTTTATTTCATCACCATTTTGTAAAATTACTCCTTGATTTGCTAACAATCGTTCTACAAGTGATGGTTCAAATCTTAATCCTCTATCCTTAAAAATTAATAATGCAGGATTATGTTCTTCAGGTGAGTTTGATATTGTTTTACCAATATCATATTCAACACCATTTACTGTAAGTGTTTCTTCAAATTTCCAGTTGACAGGAGAATGACAAAAATTATTTCCTATCCCCGATACATCTGTCCATCCATCTACTGTAATTCCAATTATTGTACCAAGTGTACCCTGTTCATCTGTAAATGATAATCTGCCTGTGGTAGCTAGAAAGGATTTCTCGGCATCAGTATCACCTGAAGTATCTTGGAGTTGCCCATCAACATTCCAATGAAGTACGGATGATACCTCTTTACTATCAGGTTGACCACCGCCTTGATACCATCCTGTTATAGATTGACCATAAGCTGTAGGGATAATCAAAAATGGTAATATCATCAAAGTCAGAATGACTATTGATTTCATAATAAAACTGAAAAGAGGGTGTATTTGAGTTTTGATTAACTACGTCTTTTGGCTATTACAACTACGATTCCAAGAACTACTATTCCAACTGCAATCATTAACTGAACAGTTGGATCATTCAATGGGTTATCATCTCCTATTGGATTTGGAGTACATAGGGGTGAGTTTGGATTTTGTTCACACCATGTACCATTCTGATTATTTCCTTTAGCATCAGGGCATCCATCAGTATCTTCAAATCCATTATAATTTTCAGGTTCACTAGGACATTGATCATTAATATCTGGGATACCGTCTTTATCCAAGTCACCTTCTACTGCACCTATTGGACAACCATCAGATGTAGGTGCAGGTATTGTAGGACATTTATCATCAACATCTTTTACTCCATCACCATCAATATCATTATCTCCTGTATCAGGTTCACATAATCCTAATCCTTGTCTTACTAAATCACATCCCCCATCGCATGAGTTTGTATCCTCACATGATGGACTATCAGGTGTTTCTAATTCACAAATATCTTTAACTGCATTGAAAACTAATCCTTCTGCTTTACATGTTTCAGCACTTGGTACAACCGTAGTAAATGGTGGGCAGTTGGTACTACCACCGCAAACATCAGCTTGATATTTTGGTGTACATGTGAAATCTCTTGCATGGCTTGTATGTCCATCAGTACAAATAGCATTTGGTAATCCTAATGTTGGTAATTCACAAACTCCTAAATCATTTAGTTCGTATGGTCTTGGTTCTTTTGCATGGCATGATTCTACGGTTTGTTTACCTGTAGTTGTAGTTGTAGTTGGAGTTGTAGTTGTTTCACCGCCCAAACTAACAACCATGTTTGTTAGAGTGTTTGTTTCACCTGAGATAGTTATATCATGATTTCCATTATTTGCTAATGTTATTTTACCCTCACTTGTTACTGACAATGATATTTCTTTGTTTCCGCTAACATGTTCTTTTAATTTAGTTTCTATAGAATTATCTGTGAATAATGCTTCTCCTAATTTCAAACCATATTTACCACTACCTAATGAATGAGCATTTAATCCTGAATCATCTTTAGTATTTTTTATTACATCAAATGGTATATTCAATCCATCTACAGTTACTACAGGTCTAAAAACTAAATCTGAAGATACAAGTTTTACTGCTTGTGCTTCTGTAGCTGTACCAACTGTGTAGAATGTTTCAAAAAGAATACTGCTCAACTCTTTAGGTACTTGTTGGTTTGTTGTACCTGCTAAGAATGATGCAGGTGCTAATACTCCTTCTGAACCTTGACCTATTTGTGAATCCCATACTATAGTTTTATCATTATTTGTAAATGTGTAAGTTACTCTAGTTTCTACATCACCTGCTTCTATCACATCTATTGTACCTGTAGATACTGAACCACCTGAAGGATCTGTCAAAGTACATTTGCCATCTATTCTAATTTGTCCTGTCGGACATGCAACATCGGTATTCAACACACTAACTGTTCTTGTTGATTGTGGTCTAGATTCATGTATCATTCTAAATTCCCAAATACCTTCATCAGAATCTTTTTCCATCAATACATTTGATCTAAATATTGCATCACCGCCACTCTCAATACTTTCTACTGTCATTGTTTGAAGTCTAAATACTGCACCGTTTGGTTTTACAACTTGGATTTGCGGTGGGGATTCTCCTTGTAAGTATCCTTTCATCTTACCTTTGACTACAACATAGTGTCCACTAAATGATGATGTATCCAAATCATTTTCTTGATTAATCAATACTGTACTTTCAGTACAACCTATGAAGTTACAAAATGCAGAGTTGATTGAAAACAAATCCATTGGTAATGTAATCTTTATTGAACCGCCAGTTGGTGCAACAAAGTCAGGTGATACTTTTAGTTTCATGCTTGAAAACGTAGCTTGGTTAGGAGTTTCAGTTAAGTCATCTACTTGTGTAGCTCTGTCAATCTTAAAGTTAACAGTATGTATTACACTTGCATGTAATGTTGTTATTCCATTTTCATCTACAACAAGTGATTTTTCAAAAACATCTGGGTTAACATCATAAAAAGATGTTACAATACTTGCACCATTTGTAGGTAATGATATGTTACTGTATGTCTTAATTGCATCTCCTGAAGGTAATGATGTATTACCACTTTTGTTAGGAGCTGTACTAAGAAGTTGTATTTTATCTGTACCTGATATTGTCATTCCATCAATCCATGAAGGGAATTTACATGATGCCAAATTCTGTATTCTTATTGTTTCAATTTTATCATCACCTAATAGACCAAAAACTGAAGCCTGTGTAGGTGAAAATCTAGAAGAATCACCAATACTACCTACAAAATTATCTCTACCTACTGTCTTGTGTAAAATATTAGAATGTACTGAACATTCGATATATGTGTGGGTATACGATAATGGGAATAACTGACTTTGAATAAATTCTCCATCTTCTGCAACATCCACAAATTCATTACCTGTTAGTAATGCGGTATCACCAATGTCTAAAATTAATAAAATTCCAACGATTGAAACTATTGCGATTACACCCAATAGATATGCTTTCGTATTGGATTTTCTTGCCATCTAACAATTTCTGAATCAGGTATTAAATAAGCCTTGATAAAATCTAGTATCCGCTAGGTACACCGTAAATATCTGTGGTTCTTCTTTGTACTGGACTAGATTGAGCTAATGCACCAATCAATACAATGAACCCAACTCCCCCTATCCATAATGGAAGGAATGTAGGATTTGTCAAACAAGTTGGATTACCTGAAGATATACAAATTGATAATTGAGAGAAAATATCAGTACCGCCAGTTGTAGGAGTTACAGTTGTATTACCAACTTGACCTTGTATGATACATTGATTTCCAAATGGGATCATTCCTAATGCTTCGCAATCTCTCTCTACTTGAGTTGTACAAATTGAACCATTCCATGTTTCATTAGGATTCTGACATGTTGGATCTCCTTCAGCATCATCAATGAATGGGTTAACTCCTGTATCTCCTTCTTCAGGTGTACCCTCACCTTGATCACTTGCAATTACAGTACCAACAATATCAGTAGTTACAGTATTCTTTACTACATGAAGTGTATTGTGTACCTTCATTGGGTTTTCAATGTTTGCCCAATTATTTGTACCATAGAAAGGATCAGTTTTATCGGTAAGTTCATCTCTTTGAGTTGATAATGGTATTACTATTTTCTTCTCCCCACATGCACCGCTACACTTGAAATGTAATGTAATAATACCATCTATTGTAATTGTTTGTTTTGAGTAATAATCACCGTCTTTCATCCATCTGATTATTGTATTATCACTTATCTCAAGTAATCCTATTCCTTTTGGTTCAGTTGTATACAACTCCCTTTCAACTATTTTCATCTCACCATGAAATGTATCATGGAAAATATCTCTTTCCCCACCGCCAACTGAATTGTCATTTGAATACATTCTAACAACCAAGTTTCCTGATTCAATTACTATAGGTAATGTTAATTTTTCATTTGATTCTTCTGGGAAAGCACCAAATAATGCAAAGGCGTTAGGATCTTGTACTTTGCCTTCTGCTACTGTACATTGTATTCTAGGATTTACTGCAAATCCCCCTTTCTCACCGCTTATGACAAATCCTTTACTACTATCAATTAAAGAATTTGCTTGAGTTGGATTAACTTTCAAAGTTGATGATCTAATTTCATCTTTAAACTCACCTGCTTGATTTCTTACTAACAATACATTTTCTATCCAACATGCAACTGTATCTTCATCAAAGTCACCTATCTCTACTTGATGATTTTCTCCATCATCGCCAACGATTGTTACAATAGCATTAGGTGGTACATCTAATAGAGTACCAAATGATTCGTTATCTGTAACAGTTATTCCTACTCCAACAAAGAGAATAGCAATTATTGAGATTGATAATAGAAATTTCTTTGGTCGGAACTTGCTTCCCATATTGACTTAACTGAAAAGTAGGTCTATTTTACCTTTGATGTTATTAGTTTACTGCTTGAATTGTATGGTATGCTGTCCATATAATCAAGGCAAGTACAGCTCCTAGATACTTTGAGATACCACCTCTGAATTTTGCATTTGGAATACTCAAAACTACAAATGCTATAACTAACATCTTCATCATTTCTTCCCCAAAGGCAACCATCGTGAACTGTTCTAGTATGGTAATCAGGAAATTATTGATTTGCCCTATGGATAGTCCTAATTCAGGTACAGGGAATAACTCTAGTCCTGTTACACTTCCGATAATTCCGTCACGAATTGCTAGTACCAAAATATTGAAAATCGCATGGATAATTATTGCGGTTAGTATGGTTTTACTCAAAAAGAAAATAACCATCATCACAGCTCCGCTTCCAAAGATTGAAACCAATGCGGTTGATTGACTATCTAACCCTAGATTTTGTGATAGTAATGCTACGCCTAAAGCACCTGCAATACCCAGAGGTACATAGATAGCAAACTTGAATATTGAAATATCCTGAACAAAGAATAATTGTGCTTCTCTTTCTCCGCCTAATTTCTTTGAAAAGATATTTGTGAATGATACTATATACAATCCAGTAAATGAACCAATCAGTAACATGAAGAAAGTGAGTGTACCTCTAAATTCTAAATCAAGGTTGATTTGGGTGAGTAAAAGGAATCCTACTACGAATACTGAAAACATGAAGAATAGTATAATTTGATGACCTGCGGTAATTGTCTTGTTTAGTTGATGGGTAGCCATCTGATAATTCTCGAATTAAGGTCTATAAGTGAATTGTGGTACAGGGAATCTAAGACTTGCATACGTTTGTGTTAAGATGACTTGATGTGCTACCTGTACCACATACAAATCAAATCATAATTTATCTAGAATTTTGGGTTAAAAGTATTTGCTCATTAACGAAAATCGGATGGATCAGGAAATTTCTTTGCTTTATCAAATTCAATTAATGCTTCTGAGTATAATTGATTACAAACTACCCCTCTAGTATTACAATCAACACAAGGAATCTGTGACCAACCATTACCTTTTACATTAACTAACCATCCTCTACCGTTACATTTTGTACAAGGTGTTAGAGTATCCATTATGGTCTATCATCATCGTCATCGTCATCGTCATCATCATCGTCATCATCATCGTCATCATCATGATCATCTTCTTTAACTAAACATGCGTTACCTACTTGTTTAGTTCCTTCAGGGCAATCACTTATCTCTGGAAAATCATCATCGTCACCGACTTTAAATTGATGTGAACCACGTTGTTCTATTTTTAATTTAAAACTGTCTTTATCTGAATCTTCTCTATCTAATTCAACCTCAATACGTTCTTCTGCTCTTTCTTTAATTTGAGATACTTTCTGTTCAATCTCTATTTCAGTAGTTCCAAATTCTGTTACTAGTTTGGCTTTGATTTTTGTTTCACCATCTTTTACTTCAATTTCTAATTCTTCAATATCTCCTTCCAAATCATCAAAGAATGATTGTAAGTTTTGTTCATTAATTATATTATGAACCCTTGCTTGGTTTTGTTCAGTTATCTCATCTGCTACAAATTTAATTTTGGTCTTATGTTCTTCTAACCTAATTTTAATTTCTTCTTTCTCTCTAAGTTTATCATCGGCATCTTCTTCTGTTTCAATATCATCAACCTCTGCTAACTTTAATTCAACTTTTTCTAATACTGCATCATGGTTCATCTGTGCTTCTGTAGCTCTATCAAGTTTATTCTCTAAAATCATAACTCTGATTTCCAATAATCTTTCTTCTGCAATCTCTAATCCAACCCTTGCCTTATCATTTGGATTATTTGCTAATTGTAATGCGATACTATCTAATGCAACATCTAATCCCCATAATGGTGAATCAGGTAAATCATAAATTGAATCTGCTACACTTCTCGGTTGTTCAGGAATCGGTAAATCATCATTACTATTTAGTTGCCCAAATGCTGTAGGAATCATAAAGAATAATGGAATTAAAAGAACTGTGATTATTACAGTATTCATAATCTAATCATAAAATAGGTACTAAATAAGCCTAGCCAAAGATGTTTGAGAATAGGTTACTGAAGAAATCTGCTACAGGGGAAGGTCTATCAGATGTTATAGATGAACTGCTTGATTGAGGGCTACTGAAGAATGGTTGACTTTGCTGAGTTGGTTCAGTAGGATTCAATCTGTTTGAGAATAGATTACTAAACAAATCACTAATTGAACTTCCTTCAGTTGATTCGGTTCTAGTATCATCAGATTGGAAAGATAATGTTGGAATATCACTTAGTTGAGGTGTACTTGATTGTGATGTACCACTTGTAGAAGGTGATGAACTACTGCTACCACCCCCACCGCTTTGAGGTTTCTTTACAAAATAATCTACTGCTACAGTTGATTCGTTTGAACCAACATCAATACAGGAATAGGTTACAGTTTGTACACCTGTACTTGACATATCTACAGGAGTATCTATTGTTACTACATTTGTAATATCTTCAGTTGAATCATCACAGGTAATGAAATCCAACTCATTGAGTGTGTCACCTTGATAAACTTCTACAGGTGAGGATAGAGAGAATGTAATATTAGGAAATATGGTATCTACAACTGTAGTGAAAATCAAACCAATTCCTACATTACCTGATAAATCTGTAGCAATATAATTTACAGTTTGCATACCTAAAACTGTGGTATCTATACCCCCAGATGATACGGTACAAGTTGGGTTAGTTGGTAATTGATCAGTTGCAGTACATGATTCTAGGTATTCATCAATAAAAATAGTCCTTTCAGTTGCACCGCCAACATTGATGTTTAATGTTGATCCTGTTACATTTGGTACTGTGGTATCTGTGATTACTTCTACGGTTCTAACTATTTGAGGTGCAACATTCAATGATGAATCAAAGCAATCATAGGTTACATTGTAAGTACCATCAACTGAGGTGTTAACTACATCACCGCCAATGTCAATATTCCCAGATATGTCACCTTCAAAGTCATCCAAACACATAGCACCAAGTTCTGTGTAAGTGTCAATACCGTTTCTTAAAGTAACAGCATCCTCACCGTAAATATCAATCATTGGTATGATAGGATCTACAATCACTACCAATCTTGTTTCAGTTAATTTAGAAAGGAATCCTGAATCTGTGCAATCATAATCCACGTTGTAAAACCCTACTGTACTTTCATCTACTGTATCACCTGAGATTATCACATTACCGTCTATTTGTCCATCTTGTGTATCAAAACATGTAGCACCAAGTTCAGAATAAGTTTCAAACTGTGCTACAATATCTACAGGAGATCCAGTTAGTGTAACAGTTGGCGGTGTATCGAATGGTGACTTTGTAACATATACTACAGCTCTATCGGGTGTAACTGCATTTGAATCTCTTATTGATGAAATTATACTATTCATATTCCAATTAACATCACTAGGATCATTGTTGAACCAAAATTTACCCATATCTTCTATGTCAAGACTATGGATTGATACAGAATTTCTCCTATTATTCTGAGCATCATTTAGTTTCATTACAACTGTAACTTTTCCAGTTGGTGAATCAAATGTTGATAAGTTTGGTGTCGTAGGATAAAATGCAGGTTGTAGAATACCAACTCCCAAACCAAACAAGGTGATAACCCCACCGCTACCACTTGTTACAATAGGTGCTTCAGTAGGAAAACAATCAGTACCACATGCACCGTCAGGGATTGCATCAAACTCTCCATCAAAAACTTGAATTGACATTCCTGTTTGAGCTGTTTGAGATTGTGATAACTCAAACGTTAATAATTTTCCATCTATTTCTGATTTATCAAACACTTTTCCGATATAACCATCTGTCCTGAATGTTGAACTTACTTCTGTAATCATAGATCCTGCTTGAAAACCTGTACCATGATAAAACGGATGATTAAAAACTATCCAATTTTCAACTCCTGTACATAATGCACCTTGATCACAATGAGCTCTACCAAACCAAAACCCATCAGATGAATCTGCATAAACTAATTCGGGAACTGCTATAACTAAAAATGATAATCCAATCAATACAGGAATTACTTTGTTCAATATTGAAACTCAAATCAGGTACTAAATAAGCCTAGCCAAAGATGTTTGAGAATAGGTTACTGAAGAAATCTGCTACAGGTGATGCTCTATCAGATGTTGTAGGTGAACCACTTGATTGAGGTGTGTTGAATATTGAGGATGTTGGTACTGATTCAACTATTGTATCACCTGAACTTACATCAATTCTATTAGAGAATAAATTAGTAAGCAAATCAGAAATTGATTGTCCTGTTCTATCAGGAGTTGGAGTTTGCTGAGAAGGTGAATCTTGAAATGATAAAGTAGGAATATCACTTAGTTGAGTGCCACTAGATGTACCACCTGAACCTGAAGATGATTTCTTCTTTACAATGTAAGTAACTATTTCTGTAGATTCATTCAATGCTTCATCGGTACAAGTATATTCTACAGTTTGTAATCCTCTGATTGATGTATCTACAGTTCCTACAGTAATCATAGTGTTGGTGATAAGTCCATCCGTATCATCAATACA
>Ga0255040_10000122_pt1 | contig 17212 bp, 18 predicted proteins | sample BC1_12_2_MG_FD_181711 | JGI IMG/M metagenome (GOLD analysis project Ga0255040, IMG submission 181711) | Seawater microbial communities from Strait of Georgia, British Columbia, Canada - BC1_12_2 | ecosystem: Environmental > Aquatic > Marine > Strait | place: Canada: British Columbia | collected... | reverse complement strand
AACAAGCGTTGAACCGGCACACAGTATGCACGGCGGCCCTGCCATCGAATCAACCGGCGGCGGATCCGGGTTCCTCCACTTTCTAATCTGAGCAGAACCATTGGCCGCTGCAGATCAGTCAGAGCTCCCCTGCCTCGACAGTCAGAACAAATATATTCATGCTGATACGGGCATTTCGAAGAGGTTATTTCTGATCACCAAGCACCCACCGAATTCAAGGAAAACCGGCCTGGAAACGCACACGGCAAGAGCTGGTTCATCTTCCTGGGCCTGACGCACCGGGAGAAACCCGATCCTATAGGCTCTGGGTCGATGAACCCTGGTGAGCGGGTGAAGCCGGGCGGGTGACATAGCCTGCGCCGTTAACTCGATATGAATGGATCTCGACCCTGTCAAACTAGCTGGAAACAATGACGGGGCGATGGGGTGCAGAGAATAGAGGTTTGTTGCGCTACGCAACCGGACCTGCTTATTGGGACGGCAGGTGCATAACCATCTTGCACCTGCCCTGTGTTGCTAATCGATGTCGAGTATCATGCCATTGTTATCGAAACGAATTTTGCGCGACACCGAACTGGATCTCTCGTATATCCAGGTATTACCCTGCCTGAATGTCGGCTCACCGCAGCGCTTCAACACTTCGTACTGACCCGGGGAGTTTCCCTGGCCGGACGAAATGATATGTGTACCACAGCTCATCGAACCCGCGGTTGCGGCTTCCATAAATCCCATCGCCAGTAACAACACCCCACCAACAAATTTGAATGTGCTAGTCATTTGCATCTCCGTCAGTCACCAGCCTGGCTGGTGAAATCGTTATATCCACAACATATTGCCTATGGAGTACTGTATTTCAGGTCCTTGATTACCGCGAGACCTGCGGCGACGCGCAGCAATGCGCCTGAACCCATATCACCGGCGAGCGCGCGTATTGGTGACCGCACGCGCAGCTGGCCTTCACCAGAAATACCGGCAAATTTGCCTTCACCATCGATCAGTATGAATTTCCCGTTGCAGTCACCAACCTCGCCCTTACAGGACAGCTGCGCGTAAACAACATCGGTTGGCGATGCCGTTATCTCGCAATGACCGAACGCTTCGGTCGTGCCGGTTTCGAGATCCATCATCTGGATGATCGGGCACTGTACAAAGCCCTCGTTCATCTCACCTTCCGCATTTTCGACATACATGACGCCCTCGAGCGAACCCAGAAACTGGATCCTGCGAGTGTCGATCTGGAACACCTGCCCCTGTCCTTCCCAGGGAATAACGGCCTGTACCATGCCCTCGTCGGCGGCTCTGGCCGGTGACGCGGCCAACAGTAAAACAGCCACCAGTGGCAGCAGTGAAATTGATTTAACGGTCATTAGCTGATCTCCTGTTCGCTCAACACTAAACCCTGCAAATTTGCATAGCACGAACTCTAGCAAATTTTAGCGCAACCGATGGATAATTTTTCCGCTCGCAGCCTGTCTGACTTGACGTTTCATAGCGGGAGAGAGTCGATTTGAGTCAGATTTTTCGGTCTTTTGAGGCGAAGAGCCTGCCCCATGAGCGAGGCTCAGCCCATGAGCGGAGCGAGTGCTTTGGCTGCAGCGAATGCTCAGCGTGGCCCACGAAGTGCTTTGGCCATTGGGCACAGCACCGCTATTTTCCGAAAAAGAGCGAGGAATCTGGCCAAATCCGGCTTTTCCACAGTAGATCATGTTACGTCAGACAAATTGCTTAGTTGCAGATTACTGCAACGCACCGGATTCGGTAAGGTGACGGGCCATGCCCTGCACATTGAGTTCGCGCCAACTGTCATATGCGGCCCAGTCACTGTATTTTTCCATTTTGATATCGCGCTTCAATTCATCGACTGTGTTGCCGGCCTTCAGCCCTTCCAGTACCGCGGCGCGTAACTCTTCGAGATAAACGATGCCCGCACCGACGTCACGCTTGAGTCCCACCGGGCCGTGGCCACCGACAAGGGTATCAAAATCCAGCTGGTTAACCCGCTTTACCTGTGCAATCCAGTCATCGACGTTAGAACCTGGAAAATCTCGATAAAACAAACGTTTGGAACTGACCACATCGACCACAAAGGCGACCTGGTCGGGACGCACCACCATCGCAATCATATCGGTACCGTGACCGGGGCCGAGATAGGTCAGCTCGAATGTTTTGCTACCGACGGTAAAGGTCATTTGCTCGCTGAAGCGCTCCGTAGCCTCGACCAGATCGATATCCTCGGGCGCGTTCTCATGCATGATCACGTTGGGCACCTCACCATACTCAGTGCCGCCAGACGCATGATCACCGTGGCTATGACTGTAAACCAGGTGGGTTATCGGCTCGTCGGTAATTTTGCCAATTTCCGTCTTCAGCCAGGCCGCGGCTTCGGCGTTGATGGGATCGGTAACGACCACTCCATCCCCCGTGATAACAAACATGCTCACATGAAACTGGTTCTGAAAGCGGTAGGTGTCGTCAGTCACGCGGGTGATTTCACGCTTGACCTCCTGCGCCGCGGCACCGCCGGCTCCCAGCACGCTCAACATCAGGATCATGATTAATAATTTCATTGGTCGCTCCAGTCAATTCAACAATTGAGATATCTTAAGATATCTACGGCCCGGGATTTCTGATTTAATTCGTCGCCATGAAGCAAATCGAATCCAGGCTGCATCTCGCTTGCGGCATCGTGCTCGCGCTTTACGTGGCACAACACCTGATCAATCACGGTTTCGGCATCATTTCCATCGATGCGGCGGAAACCTATCGTAAAACGGTCGGCGCGGTATTTCAAACGCCACCGGGGCTGGTACTTTTATACGGCTCGATTCTGTTTCACGTCATCATCGCACTGCGCACACTGTATCGACTTTCAACTCTGCGAATGCCGCTGTGGAAGGCCCTGCAATTGTTGCTGGGGCTTTCCATTCTGCCGCTGCTGGTCGGACATGCGGTCGCCAACCGCGGCTTCGCGCTGCTCGGCGACGTCGATCCTAACTACTACTATGTCGTCACCTCCATATCACTTAAACCGGTTTTCCTGGTCAAGCTGATTATCCTCATCGTGGTCATCTGGATACACCTGCTGATCGGTCTGCATTTCTGGCTGCGCATGAAGCAACGATACCGACGCTATCTTCCGCTGACCTATGCCATTGCCGTATTGATTCCCGCTATTTCCTTTATCGGCATTTACCGCATGCTGCGCGAAGCCAGCCTGTGGCTTGATGATACAGATCGACTCGATCAAATCTACGCGGCCAATATCGCGATGAAACGGCATGATGTTGAGCTGTTATATGCCCTGGAAACCCAGTCATGGATGTTTATGGGCGCCCTGCTGATTTTGGTGTTAGTAGCCCGACAGCTGCGCCTGTGGCAGCAGGCTCAACGCGGCAGCTATCGCATCACACACCCTGATTATGGAGAGGTCAACAGCCTGCAGGGCCTGTCGCTGCTCGAAGCGTTGAGCAATTTTCGTATTCCCCACGCATCGGTCTGCGGTGGGCGCGCGCGCTGTACCACCTGCCGCGTGCGAGTGGGCAGCGGTCTCGCCGAGCTACCGGCAGCGAACGAGATCGAAGCCAGCGCACTGGCACGGATCAAGGCGGGCAAAGACGTGCGCCTTGCCTGCCAGCTGTATCCGCAGTCGGATCTCGCCATCACGCCACTGGTGATGGCAAACCAGACGTTGGCAAACACTCTGCACAGCGGTGGCGTTCAGGGTCACGAGCAATACGTGGTTGCGATGTTCGTCGATATGCGCGGCTCTACCAGTCTCGGCGAGCGGGTACTGGCCTATGACGTGGTGTTCATTCTCAATCGACTTTTTACCGCGTTGTCGAAAGCTCTGGACGCAACCAACGGGCACTACGCCCAGTTCGCCGGTGACGGATTGATGGCACTCTATGGTCTCGACCCAAAACGCAAAAAATTCGCCTGCCACGACGCGCTGGCCGGAGCCGCGGATATGCTGCGGCGCGTGGAAGAACTCAACCAGCAGTTAGGGCAGGAGTTCAATGAGACCTTGAAGATCGGCATCGGCATCCACGGTGGTGATGCGATTGTCGGCACAATGGGCCCGCCCAGCACCCCATTGCTCACCGCGGTCGGCGACAACATCAATATTGCCGCGCGCCTCGAAGCCAAGACCAAGGAACTGGAATGCGACCTCATCGTATCGATTGCAACGCTCGAGACAGAGGGTATCGAGTACGATGGCGACAGTGTTCACCAGGTCGAAGTACGCGGACGCAACAATCAAGTGCAGGTATGCAAATTCAAGCGCGAACAGCTGACCATGTTTTCGACAGACTGATCGATTCAACCCAATTCTTTGGTTATCATAGCCAAAATCAAAAACCCGGACACACGATGAAACAAAGACAACTAGGTCCATTCTCCGTTTCCGCAATCGGCTTTGGCTGTATGAACGTCTCCTCGGGCTACGGTGAGCGCCTCGCGGATGACGATTCCGGACGCCTTTACAACGCCGCACTCGATCAGGGCTATAACTTCCTCGATACGGCCTCACTCTACGGCCTTGGGCATAACGAGAGCCTGATTGGCAAGTACCTGGCCTCACGACGCGACGAGTACACGCTTGCCAGCAAGTGTGGTTTTTCCCGCAGCGAAGACGGCAAGACGTTCATGGACGGCCGACCCGAGACCCTCAAGCAAACTTGCGAGGATAGTCTGCGACGCCTGAATACCGACTCAATAGACCTTTACTATCTGCATCGAATCGATCCCGCGGTACCGGTCGAGGAAAGCGTCGGTGCCCTCGGAGAACTGGTCGCAGCGGGAAAGATCAAAAGCATCGGCCTGTCCGAAATCTGTGCCGATAGCCTGCGGCGCGCGCACGCGACACACCCGATCACCGCAGTGCAATCTGAATATTCACTGTGGGCTCGTACGCCTGAACGCAAAATTCTCGCCACCTGCGCCGAGCTCGGCATTGCTTTCGTACCTTTTTCGCCGTTGGCACGCCAGTTTCTGACCGGCAAATGCCGCGATGTCAGCAGCGTTAGCGAAACCGACATTCGCGCCACCATCGCGCGCCCGCGGTTTGAACCGGAAAACTTTGCCGAGAATGAAAAACTGCTGATCCCCTACGCCGCGATTGCCAAGCGCCAGGGTTGTAGCATGGCACAACTGGCACTGGCCTGGCTGCTCGCGCAGGGCGACAATATCATTCCCATTCCCGGCACCAAGCACATGGACTGGATGATCGAAAATGCCGGTGCTGCCGAAATTTCACTCGATGCTGCCACCGTCAAGGAACTCGACTCGCTCATCAACGAGGACACCGTTGCCGGCTACCGCTATACCGATGCGCTGATGGCTTCTACCGATTCCGAGAAAGACTGGATAAGATGAAACTGAATGGCGAAGAGCAGGCCATGCTCAATGGCGAAATGGGTGAACCTCGCCGCTGGGCCATCGAGCACATGATGCGCGTCGGCCGTTTTTTCGACGCCGAGGACTTCGTTGAAGTCACCCAGGCACACATCATGGCCGATACCGAATCTCTGGGAGAAGCCGGAATCGAGTTTCTGGAAGGCATTGCGGCAAAACCCCTCAGCGAACGCCAGGTGCGCATTCCGATGATTACCGATCCGCGTGGCATCGATTTCTGTCACTACAAGCGTCTCAAGCAAACCGACCTGATGGCTTCTTTAGAACAACGTGCCATCGACGCCTTCGAAGCGATGGGTATCCTGATGACCAACACCTGCATCAATTACCAGACCATCATGCCGCCGATGCGCGGTGAGCATCTAGCCTTCGGCGATACCGGTGTCGTTATCTACTGCAACAGTGTGCTTGGCGCTTATTCCAACTTCGAAGGCGGTCCATCATCGCTCGCCGCAGGCCTCTGCGGACGCACTCCGCGCTATGGTCTGCACCTGGATAAGAATCGCAGGGCGACACGTCGCTTTCGCGTCGACTGGGAACCCGAACACCTGTCCGACTGGGGCGCGCTCGGCGGTATCATCGGCGCGCTCTCGGGCTCCTACTGGGAAGTTCCGGTGATCGAAGGTATCAGCACGCAACCCGGATCAGACGAGATGAAACACATGGGCGCTGCGATGGCGAGCTTCGGTTCGATACCGCTGTTTCACATGGTCGGCGTGACCCCGGAGGCTCCGACGCTGGAAGCCGTCTGCGATCCGCAGCAGATAACAGCTGAAGCGATCTCCGAGGCCGATCGTGACGCCTTTTTTGCGCGCTACGGTGGTAAGGGCGAAAAAGTCGATGTCGTGGTATTTTCCGCCCCACAGCTATCATTGCTCGAAATGCAATCGCTCGCCGAACTCCTCGATGATCGCAAGCTGCACCCGCACACCAGTCTTCTGGCCGTTACCAGCCCGGTAGTCGCCGCCGATGCCCGCCGCATGGGTCTGGTCGAACGCATCGAGAGCTCGGGAGCGCTGGTGCTGGAAGGCATGTGCTTTTACCAGAGCTATGCGCGCGAGATGGGAGAGGCCAATGGCTGGAAGCGATTGATGACCAATTCAGTCAAGCTGGCCAACATCATCGGTGGCTACGGCTACGAACCGACACTGTCGAACATGGAAAACTGTGTCGCGTCGGCCATCGCCGGGGAGATTTTGTAATGCAGATCATCGAATTGAAGTGTCATGTGGGCGTTGGCCCCGTGGTATCTGGAGAGGCACTGGTCACCGATGACAACTTTTCTGCGCGTTACGACCTCGACCGCATCGCCGGCGTATTTTCACGGCCACAGCACAAGCTCGCAGGGCAAAGTTACGTCGACCGGATCATGGTATTCAACACCGCCAAGGGCGGTGTCGCCTCGGCCTGGATGCTGCACGAAATGAAGTCACGCGGCATCGCACCGAAAGCCATTCTGTTCAACAACGTCAATCCCATCCTCGCGCAGGGTGCGGCTCTTGCCGACATGGCCATGTGCGACCGCTTCGCAGATGGCGACGTCACGCGCTTGATTCACAACGGCGATCAGGTAACGGTTAACCCCGAAATGGGCCTGGTAACGCTCACCCGGGCCTGAATGGCCAGTATTCCCAGGGATTTCATATAGTAAAATCAACGGATTCAAAATGACCCTGCCTTCTTCTGTCCGTCTTTGAAGCTGACCGCCTGCCTTCATGCATTATCGAGCCGGATGACCGGGTAGACGCCACCAGGACACCCTGTTCAGGCACACGAACCTTACAGCAATCGAGTAACTCCGATGACACTAGCCAATACACCAATTGCCTACCTGGACTGCAGCAACGAAGTCAGCACAATGCACGACGGCGGCGGCGAGCGCATGCACTGGCTGGCCAGCGATATCGTGCGCGCAGACTGGGTCGTTGATATGACGCCCGCCGCGCTCGGTGAGATCGAGCGACTCGCCGAGTTTCTGCAGCAGAATCCATTGCCGATGTTGCAGCTCAGGCTGGACGAATTCGAACTACCCGCCTGCCAGCAGATGATGCTGGCGATGAAAAACATCCTCGATGACGGCGTCGGTTTCGCGGTACTCGATCGTATGCCGATGGATGACTATCCGATCGAGACGCTTGTCGATATCTACTGGTTACTCGGTCAGTTCGTCGGCCACCCGGTGGCGCAGAAATGGAATGGACAAATGATGTACGACGTATCCGATACTGGTGCCGAGTACGCCTATGGTACGCGCGGCTCGCGCACCTCGGTTGAGTTGAATTTTCATACCGATAACGCTTTCGCGCGTATGCCCCCGGATTATGTCGCCCTGTTTTGCCGGCAGGCAGCCAAAGCGGGTGGCATCAGCCGTTTCTGCAGTCTCTATTCGGTGCATCAGCGCATGCTTGAACAATACCCTGACGAGCTAGCGCGACTCTATCAACCGGTTTTTTTCGATCGCCAGAAGGAACACCCTGAAGGCGCCGAAAAAGTTTGCCTGGCGCCGTATTTCAGCTGGCGCGAGGGGCGCATGTTCGCGCGTGCCAATGCGTCCCTGATTCGCAAAGGTTATGAAGTGGCTGAGCAGCAGATGGATGATCTGCTTGCCGCGGCGCTCGATGCAATCGATGAAGTCTGTGACGCAAAGGATTTATGGTTCGAAGGACCCTTGCAACGTGGCCAGGTTCAATACCTGAACAATCACGAGGTCGGGCACTATCGCAGCGCCTTCGAAGATCACGATGATCCGCAATACAAACGCCACCTCTACCGAATGTGGCACCGCAATTCGGGTGACAGCAGCTACGATGGCCTCCGTTTCCGTTAATCAGCACTCAAGCTGACATTTATCAAGCCAGCCATGCAGATTCGAATCTGCATTTCGTAGACATTGCCCAATCAAAGCTTTAACCTCTCCTCCTTGTCTAAAAACACAAAATTGAATGACCCGGGGTCAAGGCGTGGAGCAAACCGAAGTTCACATATCCAGCATGGTGGTGCACGCGATGCCCGATTACCTGCTCGACGTGAAAAGAAATATAGAAGAACTACCGGGTACTGAAATTCACGCTGAATCGCCTAACGGAAAGCTGGTCGTAGTGCTCGAATCACAAACCCAGACTTACATCACCGATGTCATCGAAAAAATAGCCTGCCTCGACCATGTATTGAGCACCGCGCTCGTTTATCACCAGATAGAGTCACAGCAAGATAGAGCCTCAGAGGCCTGAAGGAACGAACATTATGAAACTGAGTAGACGCGAATTTATCAAGGCCAACGCCGCCGCATCAGCGGCCGCCGTTGCGGGCATCAGTATGCCGGCCGTTGCCACCAACGTGATTGTCGACGAGAGTAAATCAAAAATTTCCTGGGAAAAAGCCCCCTGCCGTTTTTGCGGCACCGGCTGCTCGGTTCTGGTCGGTACTCAGGCCGGGCGAGTGGTTGCCACCCAGGGTGATCCACTGGCACCGGTCAACAAGGGCCTCAACTGCATCAAGGGTTATTTCCTCTCCAAAATCATGTACGGCACCGATCGCCTGCAACAGCCGCTATTGCGCATGAAAGACGGCAAGTATGACAAGAATGGTGATTTCCAGCCGATCTCCTGGGATGCCGCCTTCGATATCATGGCCGAGAAATGGAAAGCCGCGCTCAAAAAGAAGGGCCCCACCAGTGTCGGCATGTTCGGTTCCGGCCAATGGACCGTCATGGAAGGCTACGCCGCATCCAAAATGATGAAGGCCGGCTTTCGCTCCAATAACATCGACCCCAACGCTCGTCACTGCATGGCGTCGGCCGTTGGCGGTTTCATGCGCAGTTTCGGCATCGACGAACCCATGGGTTGCTACGACGATTTCGAACACGCCGACGCTTTCGTGCTGTGGGGCTCGAACATGGCGGAAATGCATCCGGTGCTGTGGACCCGCCTCACTGACCGTCGGCTGAGTCAGCCGCACGTCAAGGTGCACGTGCTTTCAACTTATTACCATCGCTCCTTCGAGCTCGCCGACAACAGCATGATCTTTGTGCCGCAAACCGATCTGGTGATCGCCAACTTCATCGCTAACTACATCATCGAAAACGATGCAGTGAACTGGGACTTCGTCAACAAACACACCCACTTCAAGCGCGCCACCACCGATATCGGTTATGGCTTGCGCGACGAAAATCCGTTGCAACAGAAAGCCGCAAATGCAAATTCGGGCAAGATGCATCCGATGACTTTCGAAGAATATAAAAAATCGGTTTCTGAATACACACTGGAAAAAGCGGTCGAGATGTCGGGTGTTTCTGCAGACAAGCTGCTAACCATGGCGAAGGCTTACGCCGACCCGAAGACAAAAGTGATGTCCTTGTGGACCATGGGCATGAACCAGCACACCCGCGGCGTGTGGATGAACAGCCTGGTGTACAACATTCATCTACTGGTAGGAAAAATCTCGGAACCCGGCAACAGCCCGTTCTCACTGACCGGGCAACCTTCTGCCTGCGGTACCGCACGCGAAGTCGGCACCTTTTCGCATCGACTGCCTGCCGACCTCGTGGTCGCCAAAAAAGAACATCGCGATATCGCGGAAAAAATCTGGCAGTTGCCGGAAGGTACCATCCCGGCCAAGCCCGGATTCCACGCCGTTCTGCAAAATCGAAAACTCAAGGATGGCGACCTTAACGCTTACTGGGTGATGTGTAACAACAATGTGCAGGCAGCGCCCAACCTGATGCAGGAAGGCTTGAGCGGCTATCGCAATGAAGAAAATTTCGTGGTTACTTCTGACCCCTACCCAACCATCACCTGCCAGGCCTCGGATCTGATCTTGCCGACCGCCATGTGGGTTGAGAAAGAAGGCGCTTACGGTAATGCAGAACGCCGCACCCAGACCTGGTATCAACAGGTTTCGCCACCGGGTGAAGCACGTTCCGATCTGTGGCAGATCATGGAATTCACCAAACGCTTCAAGATAGAAGAGGTGTGGGACGCAGAACTACTGGCCGCCAAGCCCGAGTATGCCGGTAAGACGCTTTACGATGTGCTGTTTCGTAACGGTGTGGTCGACAAGTTCCCACTCGAAGAAGTGCGTGAACTGAATGACGAGTCCCATGCACTGGGATATTACGTACAAAAGGGACTGTTCGAGGAGTACGCAACGTTTGGCAGAGGTCATGCTCATGATCTCGCACCCTATGAGCGCTATCACCAGGAACGCGGCCTCAGATGGCCAGTGGTCGACGGCAAGGAAACATTGTGGCGCTTCCGCGAAGGTTCCGACCCCTACGTCAAGGCCGGCAGTGGTTATGATTTTTACGGCTTCAAAGATGGCAAGGCGAACATTATTTTTGCACCCTATGCAGCACCGCCGGAGGTCCCCGATAAAGAGTACGACCTGTGGCTGTGTACCGGCCGCGTGCTCGAGCACTGGCACTCCGGTTCGATGACCCAGCGTGTGCCGGAACTGTACCGTGCCGTGCCCGATGCCAAGTGTTACATGCACCCCGACGATGCCGAGGCGCGCGGTTTACGCCGGGCAGACGAGGTGTTGATTCAGTCGCGTCGTGGCGAGGTACGCAGTCGCATTGAGACGCGCGGGCGCAATCGGCCACCACGCGGACTGGTGTTCGTGCCCTGGTTTGACTCGCGTATCTTGATCAACAAGTTGACGCTGGATGCGACCGATCCGCTATCCAAGCAGACCGACTACAAGAAATGTGCCATTAAAATATCCAAAGCGTGATGGTCTTTTTGGAGAAAGTCATGCTGGAAAGGATCAAGCTGGAGAAGATCATGCGAACAATATTCATAGCATTAGCACTCACTGCCAGCCTCGCCTGGGGCCCTGCCCAGGCCGAGGAAGCAAAAACGGCTGCAATCGCCAACGTCAGCAATGGCAGTCAGAGCTCATTGCGCGGACTGATCGAGCTGGACGTCACGCGCCCTGCCGATGCTTTCAAACGGATTCCACGTGACCGTGCTCCTTACAGCAGCGCGTATGTCTATCAACCACCGCTAATTCCGCACCAGATTCGAAACTATGAACTGTCGACCAATGCCAACAAATGCCTGTCTTGCCACAGTTTCAAGAAAGCACGCGGCTCCGGGGCAACCAAGATCAGCGTTACTCACTATGCAACGCGGGAAGGACAGGTGTTATCAGACGTATCTCCACGACGCTATTTCTGTCTGCAGTGTCACGTGCCTCAGGTGGCCGCTGACGCATTGATTGAAAACACCTTCAAACCTGTCGATTCACTGCAATAGCACTGTCTTCGAGCAAATAACCAATGAAACTGATTAGACTATTCTGGCGTAGATTATCGACTCCGAGCAAGGCAGCAGCCGGTGCACTGTTGGGCATGGGTTTTGTTGGCGGCATTCTGTTCTGGGGTGCGTTTAACACCGGTATGGAAGCGACCAACACCGAGGCCTTCTGTTCGAGCTGTCACGCACCAATCGTCGCAGAAATACGCGAAACTATACATTACGCCAATCGCTCGGGCGTACGTGCGATCTGTTCCGATTGTCACGTACCTCACGAATGGAGCGACAAGATCGTGCGCAAGGTCCAGGCCAGCAAAGAGCTGGTCGCCTGGGCCATGGGCACTATCGATACCGTCGAAAAATTTCAGGCACGGCGTGGGCATCTGGCCGAGCGCGAATGGAAGCGCATGAGCCTGAACAATTCGCAGGAATGTCGCAACTGCCATGAGTTCGATTTCATGGATTTCTCGGAACAGGGTCGGCGCAGTGTAGCTCAACACTCGACCGCGCTCGCCTCCGGGGAAAAGACCTGCATCGACTGCCATAAAGGGATCGCGCACCGCCTGCCCGATATGCAGGGCGTGGAGGGCTGGCAATGAGCACCCTGGAAAGCATCTTCTGGCACGTCATCGGCTACGCTACCATGCCGTTTATTTTTATCGTCGGCTTTGTCGGCGTGGCTGCAGCATCCCTGTGGTTACTGTCGATGACGAAAGACAAGGATAACAGCTAGATTCCTGGCACCAGCAAACCAACGCCGCAAAGAAGGCTATTGCGGTTCTCACCAGGACGCTAAAACCACCCGTCGCGAAATCAGCACAGGATGGAATCAGTCGCGATAACCGAAGAAGCGGTTCTCGATGATTTCCTCGGCAACCCCCGGCGGCAGACATTGCTCCCAGCTACCGCGGCCATTGGGTAATTGCTTGAGTACCTTACGTGAAAAAATCTTGAACAGCTCCGCATCGCTGGACTCAATGCCGTAAATGAAATGATTCTCCAACAGATGTTGATAAAGAAAGCGCAGGTTAGAGGGTAACTCGACACTGCTGTAGTCGAGGAATTCACCGCCCTGGTCAATTTCCGGATAAACCAGCAAGCGGGTATTATCCGGGAATAATTTGCCAAAACCCTCCAGAATGCCGCCTTCGACCCCGCGATAACTGCTCTCGTCAAAGATCTGGCGAATATTACTGATGCCGACCACAATACCGATCTGCAACTTGGTGAATTGCCGGAAATAAGCGCGCATTGAAAAGTAACGCGTAAGATCGGAAATCATGACGCTATAACCGAGCGAATTGAGCAGGCACACCCGGGCGATCAAATCATCCTCGGAAACCATCAAGTCGTTGCCTTCCAGGTCGTTCAGCGAAATTTCTGCCAGCGCCACGCTGTTTTCGACGCTCACGCCGTCAAGTTCAGCAAATCTTTTCAAACCCTGCTCGATCATATCTACGTTGAGCCGCGTCACCGGGCGGAACGAGCCACGTATAGTCAATACGTTTTTCTTGTACAGCATGTCGGCGGGAATCACGACCGACCCGTCAGGCCGGAACATGACCGCACGAGTCTTCCAGCTGCGGATGAGATAAACGTTGATACTACGATTATCGATATCCTCGAAATAAGACCCGTGAAACTCTATCGAGTCGATCTCGATTCGACCCGGGTCAAGGTTATCGGTCAACGAATCGATAATCTCCTTGGCGTTTTCAAAGTAGTAGTAAGCGCCGTAAATCAAGTTAACGCCGAACACCCCCAGCGCCTCCTGCTGTCTGTCCGCGTCGGCATCACGCAGACGAATATGCACAACAATGTCACTGGGTTCGGCGCCCGGATACATTTGCACGCGAATCCCGCACCAGGCGTGGCATTCGTTGTCGCTCTTGTAGCTTTTTGCCGCAACGGTGGCGGCATAGGAAAAATAGCGCGTGGTACGTGAGCGCGATTTACCGACACGTTCCAGTATCAGACTGAATTCCTTCTCCAGCATTGCATTTACACGACTCTTGCTGACATAGCGGCCATCACTCTGAACCCCGTAAATTGCATCCGAGAATTTCATGTCGTAGGCCGACATGGTTTTGGCAATAGTACCGGCGGCGCCACCGGTCCTGAAAAACTGTCGCGCCACTTCCTGACCGGCACCAATTTCAACAATGGTGCCGTATTTTTTCTCGTCGAGGTTGATGCGTAACGCTTTTTCCAGCGTTTTGCGACTGCTGATATTTTTATTCACGATAACCTGCCCCTTTTGATAACACCATTGTTAACTCGCCCGCTTCTGATCGGAGTCGGACCGGGAACTATAAGACCCTCTCGGGTCCGCGCTCTTGATAAGTATCAATTATGAATTGGGCTACGCATAAGTCCAGTCTGCGATATCGAATCAGTCGACAAACTTGCATAAAAAAACCCGACCAGAGGGTCGGGTGAAGATGATACGTGCTGACTTGGGGTTCCTGATTAAAAGCATAGGCGAAAAAGCCTGACAATGGAGAGACATAAGTCACAGTAAAAAGCATAACAACTTTGCAAAGCGACCTTTGGCGATGTCATGTATTCAAATTCAATGCCAGAATCCAGCTCTCGATTGCCTAACGCGGGAGCAACAAGGTCACGATGAACATTTTACAGCCAACCATTATTTTTCTATTGATCGCACTGCTCGGGGCCTGCGCAAAGCCTCTGCAGCCGGACAATTACGAGACTCGAATAAGTTCCACCCGCCTTGGCACCGATAGTTTTATCGTCAGTTATTCAGGCCAGGTCACGGATGAACAGGTTGTCGACCTGGCGTTATTACGCAGCGCAGAACTCTCGCTACAGAATGGTTTTAGTTATTTCATCATCGTCGAAACCGATCAGTCTGCCGCTATCTATGCGACCGCTGAGTCAACTAGCGCAACCGAATTCACGCTCCACAACGGCCTGCAACTCCAACACACCGCCCCTGGGGCTACAAACACAATTGTCTGCTTCAAGCACAAGCCCGCAGGCTTTGCTTACGTCTCACTGCTCGTCAAAGCCAGCCTGCGCGCCAAATACGGCCTCGACCAGCCCGCCCAAATTATCTAAACCCATCTAAACCCGTGCAGAGTATCGGCAATAAGGTTCAAACGGCGCAGAGCATTTTAAACCGGTAGTCACCTTGCTGTGCGGACCACCGGTGGTAGCACGGCTGCGATGCGGGCAAACCGATCTGCGCCGCCAACATGAAATTTCGCTGGCCACCCGGAGGGTAACGCGATTGAAGCCATGCTCGAGTCCCACGCCCAACAGGGCAACCAGCGCTACGGTGTACATCCTTCCGATTCGGCGTTGATGACCTGCCTGGTGTTCAATTTTGACAAGGGCGAGCACATTCACTTCGTTGACCGCAGTGACGGTGGTTTCACGGCTGCCGCAAAGAATATGAAAGCACAAAAAAGAAAACGCCGTGCCTTTTCCGAAGGCAGCTTAATCACGGAATATCCTCCATTAAACAAAATGGGTATGATGCGGCTTTGTTACCCGAAAATCTGGAATTAGGCCTATGCAAATCAGATTCCTGTATCGCTTTGTGGTCATTGGCTTGATTTGCATTGCCTGCGCAAATGCATCCTCCGGCTTCGCCACAATTACTGCGCTGAACCCACCTGTGTGGTTACAACAGGAAGACCGGAAGACCAGACTCGATCGCAACAGCGAATTGAAAATCGGCGACAATGTCTCTACTGGCAAAACGGGTCGAATGCAGATAACGCTTTGGCAAAACGCCAGTTTGCAACTCAATATCAATTCGGAAATTACGATTCGCGTCGACAATAATGCAGATGCCGACGGTTCTGAGCCCCAGCCCGAAATCTTCATCCACCAGGGAAGAGCCTGCATCGATTACACCGCTCAGTCCGGCAGTAACAAGCCGTTTAAAGTCAACATGGGCAATACCATGTTTGCCGTTATCCATTATCACGGCGATATCTGTTTACTTCGCAGCGAGGGCCAGAACTATATTAAATTGCGTGCTGGTAGCGTCCAGATCACTCAAGCGGTCGCTACAGATATGATCATCCTCAGTGAAACCGGCAGTGAGATTCACATGGAAGATAGTGGTTCGTACCGCTTGCTGTTTCCCGGTGGCGAGTTATCCGCTATCGAAATTGAAAAGCCGTTTATCATCGAGACTGACGCCGAACAAGTCACGTCAACTGACATCCAGGAGGCTACCGATATCGCAGTGCTTCCGCAAACAGAGCTCATTACCATTGCACAGGATGAAGGACCGGCCTATGTCTATACGGTCTATCTTTTTTCTACTCGCAATGAGGAAGTTGCGCAAGAGACCAATCAGAGATTCCTGAAGGCTGGCCACGACACTCAAATTTTTGAAAGCACATCCAATGCAATAAAACACTATCGCGTCGCCGCAACCGGCTTCGACTCCAGCCAGGCCGCAAAGAATTTCTCCAATTCAGTCGTCGGAAAATACGGCGTAACCGAAACCTGGATAGGCCGGGACCTCCAGCTACTTCCCGCTGGAGAGTTATCCGCTAGCGAAATTGAAAAACCGCCTGTCATCGAGACTGACGCCGAGCAGGTCACGCCAACTGAGCTCCCGGTTGCTAACGATATCGCAGTGCCTGCGCAAACAGAGCCCAACACCACAGCAAAGGATGAAGGACCGGCCTATGTCTATACGGTCTATCTTTTTTCTACTCGCGATGAGGAAATTGCGCAAGAGACCAATCAGAGATTCCTGAAGGCTGGCCACGACACTCAAATTATTGAAAGCACATCCGGTTCAATAAAACGCTATCGTGTCGCCGCAACCGGTTTCGACTCCAACAAAGCCGCAAAAGATTTCTCTAATTCAGTCGTCGGAAAATACGGCATCTCTGAGACCTGGATAGGCCGGGACCTCCAATAGCTGGATATCGAATCGTCAGGATTTCGCCACCGTCAACTTTGCTAGCAGTGCGGGCAGTTGCAGTCGCAGAATTTTGCCGGAGGGCCCCTTCGGCAAATCATCCATGAAATAGATGATCTTGGGTGATTTATAGCTGCCGACGCCTTTCTCACAGAACGCCTTGAGCTCGTCCTCGCCGCATTCGTAACCATCACGCAACACCACGCAGGCGACGACTTCCTGGCCATAGTTCTCATCGTCAACACCGACCGCGGCGGCTTCCAGGATTGCTTCATGTTTATAGAGCACATCGTCGATTTCGCGCGGTGCGATATTTTCACCACCACGAATGATCAATTCTTTAGAGCGGCCGGTGATAAAAATATAACCATCCTCGTCTTTCTGGCCAAGATCACCGGTAAAGAACCAACCGTCACGTAGCGACGATTCCGTGGCTTCGGGATTTTTGTAGTAATAGTCGAGCAGGTTGCTGCCGCGAATAATCAGCTCGCCTACCTGATGCGCCGGACATTCCTTGCCGTGCTCATCGACGATGATAATTTCATTACCATAAGGCAGGCCGACCGAGCCCGGCTTGCGGGCCCCCGGCGGTAGCGGATTACTCGACACCGTGCCAGCGGTCTCGGTCAGT
>Ga0255040_10000119_pt1 | contig 17361 bp, 14 predicted proteins | sample BC1_12_2_MG_FD_181711 | JGI IMG/M metagenome (GOLD analysis project Ga0255040, IMG submission 181711) | Seawater microbial communities from Strait of Georgia, British Columbia, Canada - BC1_12_2 | ecosystem: Environmental > Aquatic > Marine > Strait | place: Canada: British Columbia | collected... | reverse complement strand
TGAAGCCCTGGGTGACGCTTCGAACGTCGACCTCCTGACCGCTGCTGTGCATGCTCTCACGGAGCATGTAGGTGTGCGCCGTCGTTCAGTACACGCATTGGTTAAGCGCCGACACGCGCGCCGCAATGACCTCGGTCTGCGGCCGACTGATCGCACGCACCGATTTGTCGAATTGATAGACAAACTCGCTCGGCAGGTAATGACAGGTCGCGAGCGCCCAGTAGTCGCGCAGCGACTGCGGCACCGACGAGAGCGCGCGGTAGATGTAGCCCGCCTTCGGATTTGGATACATCGGCCCGTCGGCCTCGACCGCGTCCTCGGGTTCGACCAGGGGCAGCCATGCCGCCTGCTTCTTCGCCCCCGGCGGCCGATAGCGCGTCGGCTCGCCGGCCTGCGGCGCCGGCAGCGTTCGCTCTGGCAGGCCGAGCGCACGGCTAAACGCGTCCATCATCATCACGATGCCAATGATGCCGACGATCTCGACGTACTCGCCCTCGGTAAGCCCCTGCGCAAGCACCGATTGCGCCCAACGCTCACTGAGCCGGCCGGGGTCCGCGACGACCCGATGGATGAGTTCGACCTCCGCGGGGCTCACCACGCCGAGACTCTCGTGCACCCCGCTGACCGCGTTCGGCGAGAGCGCATCCTTGATCCGCGCACAGTGCGCGCATGTGCCCGCGTGACGGATCTCGGCGGCGACCGCGACGCGCCGCTCACCGCTGAGCCAGGTACCCGGCGCGGCGATGCTCGCCCACGCGGTTTCATGCGCATCGATCAGGTCATTGCGCACCAGAACATCGGATCCTTGAAATGCCGTCGCAGCCATCGCCGTGCCTCCGTTTTTCGCCGCCTGAAGACCACCTGCGCCGCCGTGATGCCGGCCGCATGGCCTACTCTATAGCGATCGCCGGCGCATCGCAAAAGTGCCGGCAGGTCGGTGCTCGAGCCCCTCGACGTTCGCGACGGGCAATCACCTTTTGGCACACAATACCGAGAAGACAAGATCATGCTGCAAGAAGCCATCGACTTTCGCGACGAGAGCACCGCCCTGTTCGACCTGCTTGAGCCGCTGACCGAACAGGACTTCGACGCGCCGACCTTGTTCAAACAATGGACCTTGAACGACATCCTGGCCCATCTGCACTTCTTCAACGTGTTGGCCGACCACTCGCTGCGGGACCAACCTCAATTCGAACGCATCTCTGCCGAACTACAAGCGGCGCGCGCCGAGAACGATGATCTGGTCGCGATAGCAGACAAGCTGCTCGAGGGTCTCAAGGGACGCGCGCTGCTCGCCGAATGGCAGGCGTATTTTGATGCGATGGGGGAAGCCTGGAGCCAGGCGGATCCGAAGCAACGCCTGACCTGGTTCGGCCCGAGCATGAGCGTTCGATCGAGCATTTCGGCGCGGCTGATGGAAACCTGGGCCCATGGCCAGGCGATTTACGATCTGATGGGATTCGAACGGATTGACACTGACCGCATCAAGAGCATTGCCGTGATGGGCGTCAATACCTTCGGCTGGACCTTCGTGAACCGCAAACTCGAGGTACCCGCCGATCCGCCGTATCTGTCCCTGACGGCGCCTTCGGGCGACCGTTGGGAATGGAATGCAGCTTCGGATTCCAACCGCATCGCCGGGCCCGCGGTCGACTTCTGTCAGGTCGTCACGCAAGTGCGGAACATCGCCGACACCGGACTTGTCGTCCAAGGAGAAGCAGCCACGCGCTGGATGTCCTTCGCGCAGTGCTTTGCCGGCCCGCCTCGCGATCCACCGGCCCCGCGCACGCGGGGCCGGTCGACGACGCCGTTCAGGTCCAGCGCCGGACGGTAACTCGGTCCGGCGCGGCTTCGCGGACGACGCCGCGCGCGATCAGTGCTCAGCCGATCAGGCGACGAGCACCGGCGACGAGCGTGGCGAAGGGGCCTTGCTTGCCTGATCGCCGGCCTTCGGATTTCGCCCCGCGCCCATCGGTCGGCGTCGCGGAACGTCGTCCAGCACCGCCCCGCCCAGCAGGCTTTCGATCGCTCCACTTGCCGCTACGTGGCGCATCGGCCCGCCGCCCGCCGTTGGACCCGGCGCGGTCTGACGATGCCGCTTTCGTTCCGCCCTGCGGCGCGGCACCAGGCCGTCCGCGTGATGCAGAAAATCCGGACTCCGCGCGGCGTCGATTGCCCTGCGTCGTGGGCCGACGCTTCGCCCCCCGCTCGCCGGGCCGCCCAGTTCCCGGTCGCTGCCCGGGATGCCCACGCGGCTGCGCGCGCGCCGATCCATGCGTCGGCTCGAAGCCGGGCAAAACGCGTTGTTCGATCGACCGGTTTAGCAAGCGCTCGATCGCCGCCATCAGCGGTTTTTCCTCCGCACACACCAGCGAGACCGCTTCGCCCTGAATGCCCGCCCGGCCGGTGCGCCCGATGCGATGCACGTAGTCTTCCGGCACATGCGACAGGTCAAAATTCACGACGTGCGGCAGCTCCTCGATGTCCAGGCCACGCGCTGCAAGGTCGGTCGCGACCAGCACGCGCAATTCGCCGCGCTTGAAATCCGCGAGGGTGCGCGTGCGATGCGACTGGCTCTTGTTGCCGTGAATCGCGTCGGCGGTAATGCCGTCTCGCCCGAGCTGCTCGGCGAGTCGGTTTGCACCATGCTTGGTGCGGGTAAACACCAGCACCTGCTCCCACCTGCCTGTCGAGACCAAATGGGCGAGCAACTCGCGTTTGCGCCCTGCGTCCACCGCATAGGCAGCCTGGTTCACGAGCTCCGATGGCGCGTTGCGGCGCGCCACTTCCACCACCACCGGGTCGTGCAGGAAGGTTTGCGCGAGCTCGCGGATTTCCTTCGAGAAGGTGGCGGAAAACAGCAGGTTCTGCCGTTGTGCCGGCAGGTGACCGAGGATGCGGCGGATGTCGCGGATGAAGCCCATGTCCAGCATGCGGTCCGCTTCGTCCAGCACCAGGATCTCGATACGGCTCAAGTCGACGGTCCTGCGCTGTAGATGGTCGAGCAGCCGACCCGGCGTTGCAACCAGAATCTCGACGCCGCGCCGGAGCGCCGACACCTGCGGCTGCATGCCGACGCCGCCGAAGATCATGGCCGACTTGAACGGCAGGTGCGCGCCATACGTCCGCACGCTCTCTTCGACCTGCGCGGCGAGCTCACGCGTCGGCGTGATGACCAGCGCGCGCGGCGGACGCCGCCCGTCCGGCGCGCCCTTGGGCTTCGCCTCTTGCAGCCGCTGCAACAGCGGCAGTACGAAACCTGCGGTCTTGCCGGTCCCGGTTTGCGCCGCGCCTAGCAAATCACGGCCGGCGAGTACCTCGGGGATGGCCTGGGTTTGAATCGGGGTGGGTTGGGTGTAACCCTGCTCGTCGACAGCACGAAGCAGCTCGGCCAAAAGGCCGAGATTTTTGAACGACGAATTAATGTGTTTCTCCTGAATCGGCCTGCAACAGACGCAAGCGTCCAGGGAACCGGTTCAGGCAGATAGCTATTGGGTAAGAAAATTCGGGGACGTTTCTAGAACAACCACGAAGCGGGTGCAGTTCAACCGGATGAAGCACTGCGAAACCCAGCGGCACTATAACCGTAAGCGGCGGAAAAGTCTCGCTTTATTTCTTGACCGGCCACCAACGGCACAAGAGTTTGCCGAGCAGCACCGCATCGCGACCGTCAACGCACAGCGCTTAGACGCCGCGTGGCCGCGCGTTTCGGAGATGATCGCGTACGATCCCTGAGCCCCCTCTGGTGGAGACAGGTGCATGAAAACGATCGGCGAATTCCTCAAAACAACCGCGCTCGGCGGATTCTTCATTCTGCTGCCGATTCTGCTGTTCGCGTTGCTGCTCGAAGAAATCCTGCAACTGGTCGTCGGTCTGGCCACACCCCTTGCGGATTTGGTATTTTCCAAACGCGTGCTCGATGCGATCGGCACGCCGCTACTGCTCGCAGTGCTGGTGCTGATCGTCGCCTCGTTCGCGCTCGGGCTCATGGCGCGCAGCGCGCGGGTCCGGCGATACGGCCGGTGGCTCGAATCGCGTACCGCGGCGCGTGTTCCGCTCTACCGTGTGTTGAAGGGGCTCGGTGCGCGTCTCGCCGAGATGGAGCAAGGCAGTCTGTTTCGCCCCGCGATGCTCGTTAGCGCCGATGGCGTGCGCGAATTCGCCTATCTGATCGAGGAACATGCGGATGGCCACGCGACGATCATGCTGCCCATGGCGCCAAGCCCTCTTTCAGGACGCGTGAAGATCGTGCATCGTGAGCAGATCCAGCCAATCGATGCGTCGCTCGGTGATCTGACGCGCGTCCTGAGCCACTGGGGTGTCGGCGCCGAGGAATTGCTGCGCGGCCCGCGCAGGACTTAAGCAGCGTCGAGCGTGGTACCACGAACGAGCGCCGTTGCCGCCTCCTGCGCTGCATGCTAAGTTGCCCGCGAATTCACGCTTACCCGCAGCATGTCCCTTTACTATCGGCCCACACGCACTGAAGAGGCGCTCGAGCGATTGGCCGCGGCCCCGCTGACGGTACTCGCTGGCGGCACCGACCACTACCCCGCGCGCGTCGGCCGCCCGCTCGCCGAGGACATACTCGACATCACCGCGCTCGATGCGCTGCGCGGCATCCAGGAAACTGCGCAGGGCTGGCGCATCGGCGCGACGACCAGTTGGATGCAGATCATCGAGGCCAAGTTGCCTCCGCTCTTCGATGCGCTCAAGCTTGCCGCGCGCGAAGTCGGTGGTGCGCAGATCCAGAATTCCGGCACCGTCGCCGGCAACCTGTGCAATGCATCACCCGCTGCGGACGGCGTGCCGCCGTTGCTCGCGCTCGATGCGTCGGTCGAATTGGCGAGCGTCGCGGGTACGCGCATGCTGAAGCTCGAAGAATTCATTCTCGGTCCGCGCCGCACGGCACGCCGGGCAGACGAGCTGCTCGCCGCCATTCGGATTCCGAAACCGCGTGCCGCAGCGCACAGCCACTTTCTCAAGCTGGGCGCGCGACGTTATCTCGTGATCTCGATCGTGATGGTCGCGGCGGCGATCGAATCCGAGCGCGGCAAAGTCACAACTGTACGCGTCGCGGTCGGTGCCTGCGGCCCGGTCGCACGGCGCCTGCCGGCGCTCGAGGCGGCGCTCATTGGTGCGCCTGTTGCCGCGGATCTCGGATCGCGGGTCCGCGCCGCGCATTTCGCACCGCTCGAGGCGATCGACGACGCGCGTGGGAGCGCCGCCTACCGCAACGAGGCCGCACAGGTTCTGGTGCAGCGCTGCCTGGACGAACTGGGCGCCGCTGCATGAACCGCCCGCGCGCCGATTTTGCGACGACGACCACTGCGTTCAAGCTGAACGGACGCACCGTACGAGCGATCTCCGCGCCGATCACGCGACTCGCCGACGTGCTGCGCGACGAAATGGGCCTTACCGGCACCAAGATCGGCTGCAACGCCGGCGATTGCGGCGCCTGCACGGTGCTCATCGACGATCGACAGGTCTGCGCCTGCCTCACCCCGCTCGCCCAGGTCAAAGGCCGCACGGTGGTCACGGTCGAAGGCCTGGCACGCGGCAAGACGCTGTCGAAACTGCAGCGTGCCTTCCATCGTCACGGCGCCGCGCAGTGCGGGATCTGCACGCCGGGCATGCTGATGGCCGCGGCCGACCTGCTGCACCGCGTGGGTGCGCCAAGCGAGGCCGAGGTGCGCGACGCGCTCGGCGGCGTGCTGTGCCGCTGCACCGGCTATCAGAAGATCATCGAGGCGGTGATGGACAGCGCGCGCACCGGCCGCGAGCCGGCGGCGCCGCGCGCTGGGCAGGCCGTTGGCGCGCGCGCGCCCAAGGTCGACGGCATGCCGAAACTCACCGGCGCCGAGCGCTTCGGCGCCGATGCCGTCCCGCCCGATGCCTTGTGGCTGCGCGCGCTGCGCTCGCCGCATCATCACGCGCGTTTTCGCTTTGGCAATCTCTACGGCTTCGTGCAACGCACACCCGGCGTAGTGAGCGTACTCACCGCGCGCGACGTGCCGTCGAACGGATTCGGTATCTACCCACACATCAAGGACCAACCGGTGCTCGCCGAGGGCGCAGCGCGTTTTCGCGGCGAAGCCGTTGCCGCGCTCGTCGGATCGCGCGCGGTGCTCGAAGCCTTCGACGAGAAGACCTTTCCGATCGAATGGGAAGCGCTGCCCGCGGTGATCGGCCTCGATGCGGCGATGGCCGCAGGCGCGCCCGCGGTGCAGGCCGAAAAATCGGGCAATCTGCTGCTCGACGGATGGGTACGCAAAGGCGACGTCGAAGCAGGCTTCGCCGATTGCGCGGTGGTCGCCGAGGGCGTATTTGACAGCGGTTTCGTCGAGCACGCCTACATCGAGCCCGAAGCCGGCTGGGCGCGGCGCATCGGCGATCGCATCGAAATCACCGTCACCACGCAAACGCCGTATATGGACCGCGACGAAGTCGCGATCGTGCTCGGCCTCAAGCCCGATCAAGTGCGCATCCGGCCGAGCGCCTGCGGCGGCGGCTTCGGCGGCAAGCTCGACCTGTCGCTGCAGCCGCTGGTCGCACTGGCGGCATGGCTCACGCATCAACCCGTGGCCTGCGTCTATCACCGGCCCGAGAGCATGGCATCGAGCACCAAACGCCATCCGGCGCGCGTGCAGGTCAGGTTCGGCTGCGACGCCGATGGCCGACTGCGCGCCGCGCATTGCGACGCCCGCTTCGACACCGGCGCCTACGCAAGCTGGGGACCGACGGTGGCGACGCGCGTACCGATCCACGCCAGCGGGCCCTATGCGGTGCCGAACGTGTCCGCGCGCGGGCGCGCCTGGTTCAGTCATTGCCATCCGGCCGGCGCCTTCCGCGGCTTCGGCGTACCGCAGGGCGCAATCGCCCACGAAGCGATGATGGACGCGCTCGCCGACCAAGTCGGCATCGACCGGCTCGAATTCAGGCGACGTAACGCACTCCAGGCGGGGGACGCGACGGCGACGGGCCAGGTGCTCGCGCACTCGGCTGGGCTCGTGCAATGCCTCGACGCGCTCGAACCGCATTGGATCGCAGCGCAGGGCGCCTGCGCAGCATTCAACGCCGCCGCGGCGCGCACCGGGTCACCGCAGCGGCGCGGCACGGGCATCGGTTGCATGTGGTACGGCATCGGCAACACCGCGCTCTCCAACCCATCGACGCAGCGCGTCGCGCTGTCGCCGCGCGGAGAACTGACCTTTTACAATGGTGCGGTCGACATCGGTCAGGGTTCGAACACCACCCTGACGCAGGTCTGCGCCGACGCGCTCGGCCTGCCGATGGCCGATTTCAAACTGGTGACGGGCGACACCGACCTCACCGCAGATGCCGGCAAATCCTCCGCTTCGCGCCAGGCCTTCGTATCGGGCAAGGCCGCCGAGCTCGCGGGGCTCGACCTGCGGCGCAGGCTGTTCAAAGCGGCCGGCGCACCCGCGGGCGAATGGCAGGACCGCCGCTACCGTCTTGCGCTCGAAGACGGTGCGGTCGAATTTCGCAAAGGCGGCATCACCCATCGCTTCACGCCGAACGCCGAGTTGGTCGGCGAAGGAACCTTCGATCCGCCAACGACGCCGGCCGATGAAAACGGCCAGGGCGCGCCCTACGCGACCTACGGCTTTGCCGCGCAAATCGCCTGCGTCGAGGTCGACCTCGAGCTCGGCACAACGCGCGTGCTCGAGCTGTGGGCAGCGCACGACGTCGGGCGAGCGCTAAACCCGACGCAGGTCGAGGGTCAGATCCAGGGCGGTGCGCTGCAAGGCCTGGGCATGGCGCTGATGGAGGAATACCTGCCGGGGCAAAGCGAAAACCTCCACGACTATCTCATTCCCACGGTCGGCGATGCACCGAAGATGCATTGCATCCTCATCGAGGACGCCGAACCGCTCGGACCCTACGGCGCGAAGGGCGTCGGCGAACCCGGCCTCATCCCGACGGCGCCGGCGATCCTCGGCGCGATAGAGCAGGCCACCGGGGTTCGCATGACGCGCGTGCCGGTGCTCCCGCATCGCCTGCGCGCAGCGATCGCCACGTTGGCGGCGGCAAGGGACTGAACCGATGACGCATCCGCTGTCGCGCGATCCGGAAGACGCGCTTAACCCGGACCGCGGCAATGCTACGGGTGAGGTCGTGCGCTGCGACGCTTGTCCCGTCTTGTGCCGCATTCGCAAGGGCCAGGCGGGCGCCTGCGATCGCTACGCAAACGAGGACGGCCGCCTGGTGCGCCTCGACCCCTTGCTGCTCCTGCAGCGGCGCATCGAAGGCGGCGGCGACGTCGTTCCCTTCCTGCAGCCCGGCAAACCCTGGGACGGCCACTTGATCTCGGCCTCGAACACCTTCGTCACCGGCCTCGGCGCGACGACGACCTACCCGGACTACAAGCCGGCGCCGTTCATCGTCGCGTCGAAGGCCGAGGGCGTCGACGTCATCACCGTGGTGACCGAAGGCATCTTCAGCTACTGCGGCCTGAAAGTGAAGATCGATACCGATCGCTATCTCGGCCCCGAGCAGTCCGCAGTTCGCGCGCAGGGCGAACAGGTCGGGCATGTCACGACCGCCGAGTACGGCTCGCAAATGCTCGCGCTCGGCGGCGTGCGCCACCTCACCGGCGGCAGCAAAAAGGAGGGCAACGTCGCCTGCGACACGATGCTCAAGCTCGCCAATCGCGAACCGGTCGAACTGTCGATCGACGGCGGCGCCGCCGTCCTGGTGCAGGCCGGGGCGGCGCCCACGGTAAACGGCGAAACCGAAGTCCGTATGCGCGTCGGCTGCGGTTCGGCGACGATCGGCATTTTCGCCAAGCAATGGTTCGGCCACGCGGACGAAGTGATCGTGGTCGACGATCACATCACCGGCGTTCTTACCGAGCATCAGGCGGGCCGCTTTCTCGACATGCGCCCCGCGGGCATCCGTGTGCGGGGCCGTAAATCGACGCCCGGACGCTACTTCAAGGTGGCCGAACCCGGCCAGGGCTGGGGCGGCACCGACATCACCGATCCGCTCTCGATCATCGAGCGCATCGACCCGAAGACCGCCTGGCCCGGCATGCGGCTGCTGATGGTCTCGACCACCGGCGAGGACGCCGAATGGTTCGTGCTCGACGCGGCGCTCAAGCCGGTGAAGGCGCCGATGCCGGAAGCCGTGCGTACCGTGGTCGAGCGGATCGCGGAGAACTGCGAGCCGGCGCTCGCCAGCGTGCTCTTCATGGGCGGCGCGGGCGGCAGCCTGCGCGCCGGCGTCACCGAAAATCCGGTGCGCCTCACCCACTCGGTGAAAGATCTGATCACCCGCGTCACCTGCGGCGGCGCGCCGGTGTACGTCTGGCCGGGCGGCGGCATCACCGTGATGGTCGACGTCCTGCGCATGCCCGAGCGTTCCTTCGGCTACGTGCCGACGCCAGCGCTGGTGCTGCCGATCGAATTCACCCTGCCGGCGGCGGCCTATCGTGCGATGGGGGGTCATGCCGACAGCGCAGTGTCGCTCGATGCGGTGCTGCGCGACGGCCGCTGGCGCGCCGACGCCTGGCCCGCTCAGAACCCCTGGCCCGTGGCGCCGGCGAAATGAACGGCGTGAACGGTGCGCGCGCCACTCGGTTGGGCGACGGCCGGCTGCATTGCGAACACGGGCCGATCGACCTCCTGATCGAAGCCTGGGGCGAAGCCGGAGAAGTCGAGCGCGCCTACGCGCAGGCCCGGCAGCGATTCGAAGGCATCCTCGATGAACTGGTTGCCGAATTGCCGGCGCTGCGCACCCCGACTGGAGACGCGATGCCGCGATTCGCCGGTCGCGTCGCCCAGCGCATGACAGCGGCGGTGTGGCCGTTGCGCGAAGTGTTCGTGACGCCGATGGCGGCCGTCGCCGGCGGCGTTGCTGACGACATGCTTGCAGCACTCGTCAATGGCCGCCGACTCACCAAGGCGATCGTCAACAACGGCGGCGACATCGCGTTGCACCTCGCGACGGGCGAGTCGCTGTCGGCCGGCCTCGTTGCCGATATCGCCGACCCTGCGCTCGACGCCGGCGCCACGATCGATGCCACAAGCGCCGTGCGCGGCATCGCGACTTCGGGCTGGCGCGGGCGATCGCAATCGCTTGGTATCGCCGACGCCGTGACCGTGCTTGCCCGCTCGGCAGCCGCGGCGGATGCGGCGGCTACGTTGATCGCCAACGCCGTCGATACGGACCATCCTTCGATCCTTCGTGCACCCGCGCGCAGCCTGCGCGAAGACAGCGATCTTGGCGATCGTCTGGTCGCGGTCGAGGTGCCACCCCTGCCCCGCGCCTGCATCGATCAGGCGCTCGCGGCGGGCCTCGCCTGCGCCGAGCGCATGCGCGCGCAGGGGTTCATCGACAGCGCACTCCTCGTGCTGCAGGGTCAGCACCGCGGGTTGCACGCGGCGCGCAGCCTGTAACGTACGGCGCGCCTGACGCCGCGACGGGAACATCGCATGGCAAGCTGGATTGCGGGCATCGACGTCGGTGGCACCTTCACCGATCTCATTGCGCTCGATACCCGGACGGGCGAAACCCGCATCGCCAAGGTGCCGACAACGCCGGAGAACCAGGCCTTCGGCGTGCTTGCCGCGCTCGAGGACAGCAAACTCAAGCTCGCGGACCTCGCACTGATCGTGCACGGCACGACGACGACGACGAACGCGCTGCTCGAACGCAAGCTCGCGCGCACCGGCCTTATCACGACGCGCGGATTCCGCGACGTGCTCGAACTCGGCCGCCGCACGCGTCCGACGCCCTACGGCCTCACCGGCGGCTTCAATCCGCTCATCCCGCGCGAGTTGCGCCTCGAAGTCCCAGAGCGCATGGACGCCGAAGGGGCGGTAGTCGTGCCGCTCGACGAAGCCGCCCTGCGCGCCGCCGTCGGGCGCCTTGTCGACGCCGGATGCGAATCGCTCGTCATTCATTTCCTTCACAGCTACATCAACCCGGTGCACGAAGCACGCGCAGCGGAACTCGCCCGCGCACAATGGCCGAACGCCTACGTCACCGCGGGACATACGATCCTGTCCGAGTACCGCGAATACGAACGCGGCGTCACCGCGGCGGTCAATGCCGCGGTGCAGCCGGTGCTCGACCGCTATATCGAACGCCTCGGCAGCGAGTTGCGCGGGCGCGGATTCGCACACGACCTGCTCGTCATGCAGGGCAACGGCGGCACGGTAGCGGCCGAACTCGTTGCGCGCAGTGCAGTCAACACCGTGATGTCGGGACCCGCCTCGGGCATCATGGCGGCGGCCTACACGGCCTCTGCGGCGGGATTTCCGAACGCGATCACCTACGACATGGGCGGCACCTCGACCGACGTGGGGTTGATTCGCGACGGCGTGCCACAAGTGTCCTCCGAGCTCGAGATCGAGTACGCGATGCCGGTGCACGTACCGATGGTCGATGTACACAGCATCGGCGCGGGCGGCGGATCGATTGCGCACATCGGCGAGGACAGCATGCTCAAGGTCGGACCGCAGAGCGCCGGCGCCTCGCCCGGACCGATCTGCTATGGGCGCGGGGGGCGCGAGCCGACCATCACCGATGCCAATCTCGTGCTCGGCCGCCTGAATGCGAAACAGCTGCTCGGCGTCGCCGGTCGCGCCGACGTCGGCGCGATTCATCGGGCACTCGAAACGCGTTTCGGAAATGCATTCGGCTTCGACGCCACCGCGGCGGCCGCCGCGATCCTGCGCATCGCGAACGACCGTATGGCGGGGGCGATCCGCATGGTGTCGCTTGCGCGTGGCCAGGATCCGCGCGACTTCGTCCTGTTTCCCTTTGGCGGCGCCGGTCCGCTGCATGCGGCGGCGCTCGCGCGCGAGCTCGGCATCCCGCGGCTGCTGGTGCCGGCACGGCCGGGCATCACCAACGCGCTCGGCTGCGTGGTGGCCGACCTGCGCCACGACTATGTCAACACGGTCAACAAGCCCGTGCCGCTGCTCGACATGGATGCCGTGCACGGCATTCTCGAAACGCAGGCCGCCGAGGGGCGGCGGCTGCTCGAGCGCGAAGGCATCGCGGTCGAGCAGGTGCGCGATCTCCATTCGGCCGACATGCAGTTCCAGGGCCAGAGCCACATCCTGAGCGTCCCCCTGCCCCAGCGCGAGGTCAGCCGCGAAGCGCTGCAGCAGGCGTTCGACCGCGCCTACTGGGCGCGTTTCGAGGTCGAACTGCCCGAGATCCACGCGGTGCTGGTCAACCTGCACACCGCGGTGATCGGCGTCCGGCCGCCCATCGATCTTGCGGCGCTCGGGCGCGGTGCGCATGCCGCGGACACGACCGGCGCGCGCACCGACGAGCGCGACGTGTGGTTCGACGGCGGCTGGCGCAGAACGCCGATCTATGCGCGCGAGCGCCTGCCGCTCGACCAGGACATCGACGGACCCGCGATCATCGAGCAACTCGACTGCACCACCGTGCTCGAACCGGGGTGCCGAGCCCGGCTCGATCGCCACGGTAATCTGCTCGTTGATGTCTAAAATCAAGAAATGCCCCTGGGCGCACATGAACGCGTCGCGCGAGTCGCGTAGAATGCCAAGTGGCAGTCGTCTGCGGGTCACAGTAGCTTTTCAGAGCTAGCGCACCGCATCGAGCAACTGCAGAGTGCGCAACAACGTCGTGAAGCCTTCGAGGTTTTCGTTGGAGCGTATCCAAACAACGACAATGTCGCTCGAGCGAAGGACGTCTGGGTCGTCAGCAAGGTTCCAGCGAATGACGGTAGACCGTACCGAATTCGCTGACGGAGTACGGAAATGTCTAAGAAACTGGAACCAGTCGATGCGTTCGTCGAGCCCCAGCTTGAGTTGCTCCGCGGCGTGTCGGCCTTCGTTGAACAGAATCTGAATCTACTGACCACCCCGTCGGATGCCTGGCAACCGTCGGACTACCTGCCCGACTTCAGCGCTGACGATTGGCGCGATCAACTCGAAACGTTCCGCGGTCCCGCGGCAACGCTAAGCGACGAACTACTCGTCGTCCTCGTCGGCGACATGGTGACCGAGGAAGCGTTGCCAAACTACGCGGTCTCGCTGAACCTGATCGCGGAGGATCAGACCGGCACCTCGCCCGACCCGTGGGCCCGGTGGCTGCGCGGTTGGACGGCCGAGGAGAATCGGCACGGCGATCTGCTGAACGCCTTTCTCCGCCTCACCGGCCGCGTCGACATGCGCGCAGTCGAGGTGACGGTTCAGAACCTCATCATGAACGGCTTCAACCCCAAGGCCTATCCGAACCCGTATGCGGGCCTGATTTACACGTCGTTCCAGGAACGCGCGACAAGGATCTCGCACGTCAACGTCGGCCTGCTCGCGCAGCGCAACGGCAACCCCCACCTGAGCAAGATCTGCAGACGCATTGCCGGCGACGAGTCGAGGCACGCAACCTTCTACACCCGCGTGATGGGCGAGGTGATGGCACGCGACCCTGAGCGTGGCGTGCTCGTGTTCCGCGAAATGCTCCGCCGCATTATCACCATGCCTGGACTACTGATGGGTCACGACGGGGACACCAGCCTGTTCGATGGCTTCGCGACCGTCGCCCAGCGGACGAAGGTCTACACCGTCTACCACTACGCAGGCATCATTCGCCACCTCGTCGACGCATGGAAGGTGCCGACGCTCGCGCTGTCGGGCAAAGCCGCCGCCGCGCAGGAATTCCTTTGCAAACAGGCCGACCGGCTCGAATCGCTCGCCGAAATGGTGACCGAAGAGGTTGCAAAGCAGGAACCGGCGAGGTTCAGCTGGATTCACGGCCGCCGCGTCTGACGGCGGCGATATCGCAGGCGGGCTCGGCGCAGCGACCCGTCTGCCAGCTGCCGCGCTGTCAGCGGACGCACTATCGCAGGAAGCGTTCGTAGCGGGAAAACTTCTCCTGCGACGGGCCGTGACCGCCGAGCGCGCCTTGCTGGAACCAGTAGGCGGCCTGGCCTTCGTCCTGCCACACGCCGCGGCCGAGCTCATAGAAGACGCCAAGCTCGTAGGCCGCCAGCGCGTCTCCCTGGCGCGCCGCTTTCTCGTACCATTCGCGCGCCTTCCTGTAGTCCTTCTCGACCATGACGCCGTAGGCGTACATGACGCCGAGTCTGTATTGGGCAGCGGCAGCGCCTTGCTCGGCCAAAGGTCGCCACGCCTGCAATGCGGTCGCGTAGTCGCCGCGCTGGTAGGCCGCCAAGCCCTTGTCGAAGTCCTGCGCCAGCGCCGGCATGACAGCCAGGATGGCGATAATCAGGTAGCGCATCGGCAAGCCCCCGGCCGAGAGCCTAGCAGCGCGTTGGACAAGCAATCGTTGGGAGCCGTGCAGCGCGCGCGGGCTGGACGTTCGCGCGAGCGAGTTAAGCGGTGTTGCAAGGGCGTTACGCCGAGTCATCCGTTTCTCTCCCGGCGCGCCGCTTCAGCAAGCGGCAGGGGTCGTGCGGGGAGATTCTAGGCGCCGGTATAAAGCAGCGTAATCATTGCAGCCACGGCGACCACCCAACTCGGCATCGTCATCGCTAAAAACATCATCGCGTCTTGAATGTCCATCGTCTTCTCCATGTGGTCTTGACGATGGACACAAGATAGGCCCAGCAAGGCCTGGGGGTAAGCGAACCACGCCGCAAGCTGGAGAGGGAATATTCACATTAAATATTGCAGTGCGGCAATCGCTGCGTCGCAACATGCCTCGATGGTTTCCCGTTCCGCGGCGGGCTGCCGGCGCATTCCGCGTCGGCGTAACGCCTAGCGTCACTACCGTCACTGCGGATGCCGCAGATCGCGCTGCGCGAGTGCGAGCGCGGCACCGACCGCGAGCAGGCCCGCGGAGGCGGCGAGCCCGATCTGCAGCGAGCCCGATCGGTCGGCGAGCCAGCCGATCGCCACCGGCCCGGCGATTTGCCCCGCAGCGAACACGACGGTGAAGGTGGCGATGGCCGATCCCCAGGCGGGTCTGGGCAGCGCGCGTTTGATGAAGCTGCTGACCGAGGACGGCGCGCTGAACATCGCGAGGCCGAACAGTGCCGCCGACAACAGCATCGCCGCCGGTTGCGCCGAGGCGAGCGGCAGCGCCGCACCGGCGGTGAGCACTACCATCACCGCGGCAAGTGGCCGGCCGCCGCGCCAGTGTTCGGCCGGTTTGCGCCACAGCAGCGGCGCAATCAATGTCGCGAGCCCCAGAACGAACCACATCGCGATCACCGTCCCGGTGCTCGCGCCGTTTAGACGCATCCACGCGATGACGAAGGTCATGTAGCCGATGTAGCCGAGCGCGAACATGGCGTAGGCGGCGAGTTCGGCGGCGAACGGCTGCAGCGTCCAGCGCGCCTCGCCCGGCATCGCGCCCGGCTCGGCGATACGCCACGCCGACCAGGCCGCAGCCACGGTCATCAATAGGCTTGCGTAGCCCATGCCGCGCCAGGCGAGCGGCCACGACCCGCTGCCTTGCGTTTCCAGCAGCAGCGGTACGGTAACGCCCGAGAGCATCAGGCCGATGCCGCCGCCGGCGAAGTAGATCGCGATCGTGGTGGTCGCGAGTTGCGGGCGCCGCGGAAAAATGTTTCCCGACAGCGCGCCGCCACAGATGAATACCGCCGCCCCGCCCACGCCCGTCAGCACGCGCACCACCATCAACGCCTCGAACTCACGCACGAAGCCGGTCGCGGCGATCGCCACGGATGTGACCACCATGCCCAGGCCATAGAGCGCGCGGTTGCCCAGGCGCGCCACCAGCGCGCGGGTCAACAGCGCGCCGAGTAGGTAGCCGAACGCATTGACAGTGTTGATCGAGCCCGCCTGCGAGTAGCTCCAGTGCAGGTCGCTGCGCATCGCCGGCAGGATGAGCGCATAGGCGAAACGCGCGAACGAGTTCGATACCGCCGGACCGAACGAGAGCAGGAACGCGAGCAGCAGCCCGCGCGCGATTGTGATTTCCCGAAGATCGGTGCCCACAGGCGTCAGCTTAGCGGCAACCATCGGCACGCCTGGACGTGCCTGCGAAACGCCGGCGCGATTGCTGGACCACGGAAATTCGGCTAGCGTGACCCGATGAGCACCACTGACCTCCTCGTCCGCAAGGACCAACTCGCGACCACGCAACTGCGCACAGGCGATGACGCCAGCTTGGCGGATGGCCAGGTGCGCGTTCGTGTCGACGCGTTCGCACTCACGGCCAACAACATCACGTACGCCGCCTTTGGCGAGGCGATGAACTACTGGCAGTTCTATCCGGTGGATGACAGCGCGGGAACTGGCTGGGGCCGAATTCCGGTATGGGGTTTCGGTAGCGTCGTGCAAAGCCTGCAGCCGGACGTCGCCGTGGGTGAACGGCTGTACGGATACTTCCCGATGGCCTCCAGCGTGGTGCTGCAACCCGCGCGCGTTGCGGCCAAGGGCTTCGTCGACGGCACGCCGCACCGCGCCACGCTGCATGCGGTGTACAACCAATATCTGCGCTGCGATGTGGATCCGTTCTACAGTGCTGATAGCGAGGACATCCAGGCGCTCCTGCGACCGTTGTTTGTCACCTCGTGGCTGATCGACGATTTCCTTGCCGACAACAACTGGTTCGGTGCCAGCACATCGGGTGATCTGCGCGGTGTGATCTTGCTGTCCAGCGCGTCCAGCAAGACGGCCTATGGCACCGCGTACCAGCTTGCGCAGCGCCAAGGCATCGAGGTGGTGGGGCTCACGTCAGCGGCCAATGTCGATTTCTGCAACAGCTTGGGGCTGTACCACCGTGTATTGCGCTACGACCAGCTCGACCAGGTGGCCGCCGATGCGCCTTGCGTGTATGTGGACTTCGCCGGCAACGCCGCGCTGCGGAAGGCAATCCACGTGCGATTTTCCAATCTGAAATACAGCTGCTCGATCGGCGGTACGCATGTCGACCAGCTCGGCGGTGCACGCGACCTACCCGGCCCGCCGGCCACGCTGTTCTTCGCGCCGGCGCAGGCGAAGAAGCGCACCGCCGACTTGGGCGCGGCAGCGTTCGGCAAGCGGTTGGTACAGGCATGGCAAGCCTTCACCAAACAGGTGGTGTCGACCACGCCGCCGTGGATCGCCGTGCATCACCACGACGGGCCGCAGGCCGTGCAGGCTGCCTATGCGCAGGTGCTGGACGGGCGCGGCGACCCGCGCGTCGGCCACATCCTGTCTTTGATCAAGTCCTAAGCGCTGCGCGCGGGCTTGCCCAGTCGCTCGAGGATGTCTACGGGGATGAAGTTGACCAGCTCGGTCTTGTCGGCTTCGACCAGCTCAACGTAGCGCTTAACCACGTCGACCGGGTCGAACTGGCCGATGGTGATGCGCTTCACGAGCGCGTCCATGACCTTCACGTCTTCGGGGTCGGCGGTCTTGCGATCGAACCAGGGGCCCGGATCAC
>Ga0255040_10000116_pt1 | contig 17413 bp, 19 predicted proteins | sample BC1_12_2_MG_FD_181711 | JGI IMG/M metagenome (GOLD analysis project Ga0255040, IMG submission 181711) | Seawater microbial communities from Strait of Georgia, British Columbia, Canada - BC1_12_2 | ecosystem: Environmental > Aquatic > Marine > Strait | place: Canada: British Columbia | collected... | reverse complement strand
TCCGGATATCAAACTATTGCGTCGCGAAAGCGATATAATGCCGTTGCTCGCGCAACAGCGAAAAATCCTGGATGCCTTGTGGCGTCTGTTGAAACCTGGAGGGAGAATGCTGTATAGCACCTGTTCAATTTTCAAGGACGAAAATGAAGTTCAGGTGGCAAAGTTTCTGCAACGCCACCCCGACTGTACCGAGATAGCTATACCTGACGCCGCCTGGGGCGAGCCGCGGCCACAGGGACACCAGATATTGACGGGACGGGACAATATGGACGGCTTTTACTATGCACTACTAACCAAGTTGGGTCATGCATGACAGTTTTCAGCAAATATAGCTGTTTACGTCCTGCCCTCGTTGCCCTGGCATTGGCGATGTTGGTTGGTGGAACCACGACACTGGCACAGGACAAAGATCCGTTTGTAGTCAAGCGTGCCGAGTTTAAACTGGATGACTCCTTGCTGATGCTGGATCTCGAGATCGATAGCAATTTACCCGATTTCATTACAATCGCGATTGATCAGGGTTTTGCAGTACCGCTGATGTTCGAAATCGAAATTCGCGCTGATCAAGCTTACTGGTTTGACGACAGGGAAGTGTCGTTGAAGCAACAATACACATTGCATCATCAGCCTTTGCTGGATTCGTACGTGGTTCTCGATGTCAATACTTCCGAGCGGCATTATTTCGATGAGCGCAAAGCAGCAGTGGATTTTATCGAATTAGTTTACAATTACCCGATGCTGGATATCGACAACCTGGCAGCCGATAAGAATTACTATGCTCGCGTGCGCTTTGGAATCGATATCGATGAATTACCGCTGCCGCTCCAGTCGAGCTGGTTTTGGGATAGCGACTGGGATTTGCAAAGCGAATGGTATGAATGGGAGGTCAAGCGCCCCGCATCATGAATAGTACATTTCGCAATACCGCCTCCATCGTAGTGCTGGTCCTGTTGTTGATGGTGTCGCTTTATACGATTAGCGACGCTACCTCGAATACGGCTATCTTTGGCAAATACTACAATTGGCTCGTGTTTTTTAACGCGTTTGGCCTCGTGATCCTGCTCGGTCTGATTGTTTTTAACGTATACAAGCTAATTGTGCAGTATCGCCTGAAAACGATTGGCTCACGGCTGACTGCACGCATGATCGGGGTATTCGTATTGTTGACCATCATTCCGGTGAGCGTGGTTTACTACTTCTCCCTCAGCTTTTTACATCGTGGTATCGACAGTTGGTTTGATGTCGGTGTTGAGACGGCGCTAGAGGACTCCCTGCAACTGGGCCGCAGTGCGATGGACCTGCGTAAACGCGATGCCCTGAAAAAGACGCGCAGCATTGCGCTTGAAATAGCCGAGATTGACGATGATATCCTGATCGTTTATCTCGACCGTGTGCGTGAACAGCATGGCGCCAATGAAGTAACTCTCTACGATCACCTGAATGCAATTATCGCTTCCAGCAGTATCGATTCCACCGAATTACCGGAAGCTTTACCATTAGGCGATATTGGCGACCTCGGCCTGGATAGCCCCTATCTTAAACTGGTCGATGACCCGGTATACGGACTCGCAATACAAATTGTCATTCTGGTACAGAGCCTTGATGCGACCGAACCGGCAAAAACACTGCAGGCACAGTATCCTTTTTTCGACCGGCTTAACGAACTCACGGTGGGGGTGCAGAAAGCCCATAACCGCTACAGGGAACTCGCCATTTTGCGTGATCCATTGAAGACGAGTTTTACCCTGGCGTTGTCCATCATCTGGTTGTTAAGCGTACTTTCGGCTATCTGGCTGGCCTTTGTCGCCGCGCGTAAACTGGTAGCGCCCATAAATGACCTGGTGGAAGGAACCAAGGCGGTTGCCGCCGGCGATTACGAAAAGCAGCTAACCCTGTCGGGAAATGACGAACTGGGATTTCTGCTGCGCTCCTTCAATACCATGACGCGTAAAATTTCACGCAGTCGAGCTATCGCTGACCAGAGTCAGCGCATGGAGGCATCACAAAGAAACTATCTTGAATCGGTGATGGAACATATCACCTCGGGTGTACTGACGATCGATGAAACCGGGTTTATAAAAAGTGGTAATCCGGCTGCTCGCCTGATTTTTGATATCGAAGGTTACTTCTTCAGCGAACTTTACATCGCCGATGTGCTGCGTGAATATCCGATGATGGAGCCGTTTTTCGATGCCGTGCAAGCGCATATGAACGCCGATGATGAATGGCAGGAAGAAATAGTAATGTTTGTTCATGGTGGTAAAAAAATTCTGCGCGTGCGCGGTACCGAGTTGTTATCGCAATCCGAAGCACGCAAAGAACAGGTCATCGTGGTCGATGATTTAACCGAACTGATCCAGGCGCAAAAAGAGTCTGCCTGGAGTGAAATGGCGCGCCGGCTTGCGCACGAGATCAAGAACCCGTTAACCCCGATTCAGCTGTCGGCGGAACGTCTGCAACGCAAGTTAAGTGGTGAGGTCAGCGCGGAAAATCAGTCGATGCTGGATCGCTATACTCATACTATCGTGCAGCAGGTCGAGGCGATGAAGTCAATGGTCAACGCCTTTACCGAGTACGCCCGCTCACCGACAAAAAAACCGCAACTGGTTGACATGAATGCGATGCTCGAGGAAATTGCGGTGTTGTATCACGAAAATAATACTGACATCGCCATCAACCTGAAACTCGACAAGTCGTTACCGAAGATCGAAGCTGATGATGTACGTTTACGTCAGCTGGTACACAACCTGATCAAGAACAGCCTGGAGACTCTTCACGGTGAGGGCTGGATCAGCCTGCAGACCGATTACAGTGAAATTTCCGGTCACGGCTGGATTGAATTTACGGTTGAAGACAGTGGTAGCGGCATCGCCGACGAGGTGGCGCAGAATTTGTTTGACCCTTATGTAACCACCAAGACGACGGGCAGCGGGCTCGGGCTTGCAATAGTACAAAAGATAATCGATGAACATGGTGGGTCTGTGCGTGTCGGTCAGGGGTCTGAGGGCGGAGCCAGGTTTAGCGTGAGCTTGCCTGTATCCACTGCCGCCAACGAGGCCCGGGCAAATGGCGACGTCAAGTTATTGAAAACCAGGGTAATGCCATGAGCGCTCGTATTCTAGTGGTCGATGATGAACCTGATATCCGTTTCCTGCTCAAGGATATTCTTGAGGATGAGGGTTACCTGGTCGATGTGGCCGAGCACGCCAAGGCCGCTAATGAAATCAGGCGTGTTTCGGATCCCGACCTGGTATTGCTCGATATCTGGATGCCCGAGGTCGATGGCGTTACATTGTTGAAACAGTGGAAATCATCCGGCGAGGATCATTGCCCTGTCGTCATGATGTCCGGTCACGGCACCGTCGAGACCGCGGTCGAAGCCACCCGTTTTGGTGCGATCGATTTTGTCGAAAAACCCCTGTCCATGGCAAAACTGTTGAGCACTGTAAAATCAGCCTTGTCCAGCAGCGCTCGCGGTGTGGATCAGGAAATTCGTCGCAGGACCGAGGTACCGGTTGGCAATAGTCGTTTTGTGCAGGGCCTGAAGCAGCGCATGCTGGATTTGCGTGAATCGACTCAAGCAGTTTTCCTGACCGGCCCCGATGGCAGTGGCCGGCGGATCTGGGCTGATTATCTTAGTGACTCCGTTGGCGGCATGGAAATTTTTGATACCAGCCAGGACATCCGGCGGTTAATCCCGTTAAGCACCAACCTCTATATAGAAGAGTTAGGTGACCTCAGCATCGAACAGCAGGCACAGCTTTATGATGCCATCCTGATATCGCAGCGGGATGCTACTTTCCGTTTAATAGTCTCCAGCCGTAGGAGCTACGATGAGTTAACAGGCAATACCCGGATCGATCCGCGCATGGCCAGGATGTGGCAGGATGCGATTGCTATTCTACCCCTCGATGAGCACATCGAAGACATACCCGAGTTGCTGAAGTACTATGTGAACTGGTATAGCGAGCATGAGCAATTACCCTATCGCCATTTCAATGTTGCCGCACAAAACCTGTTGCGCAATTATCACTGGGCTGGTGATATCACGCAGCTGAAAAATTTTATCAAGGCAATACTGGGCAATAGCGATGCGGAGAAAATTGAGTTGCTGGAAATCGAACAGACACTGCGTACGATTACCACCAGCTCTGCCGCGGAGGAAGGCGATAAAATGCAGATTACGATCGATATGAATCTCGACCTCAGGGAAGCAAGAGAAGCCTTTGAGCGTGAGTACCTGTCGAGACATCTAGAGCTAAGCGGCAATAACATGACGGAGCTCGCGCGTCGGGTTGGACAGGAAAGGACTCATCTGTATCGCAAATTGAAATCATTAGGACTACAGACCAAAAAACAATAAAAAATTATGAATATCATTATATTAGGCGCCGGGCAGGTAGGCTCGACGGTGGCAACCGAACTCGCCAGGGAAGAGAGTAATGAAATCACCGTAATCGATATCAACCAGCAGATACTCTCTGACCTGCAGGATAGGCTCGATATACGCACAATCTGTGGTAATGGCTCCTACCCGGGGTTGCTTGACGATGCCGGCGCTGACGATGCCGACATGATTATTGCGCTAACCAATAGTGATGAAATCAATATGATCGCCTGCCAGGTGGCGTCTTCTATTTTTCATACCCCGACCAAGATAGCGCGCATCCGCTCACCCGAGTACCTGCGCCGACCCGGACTGTTTGCCGAAGACTCGATTCCGGTCGATGTCATGATCAGCCCCGAATCGCTGGTCACCGAGTATATTTACCATTTGATCGAGCACCCGAGCGCACTGCAGGTTCTCGATTTTGCCGAGGGCAGGGCGCAACTGGTTGCGGTCAAGGCTTACGATGACGGCCTGATGGTAGGGCGTGCCCTGAAAACCATGAATGACGTTGTGCCCGGAGTCGATATGCGGGTAGCGGCAATATTTCGCGGGGGTGAATCGATACAACCATCCGCTGAATGCGTCATCGAGACCGGTGACGAAGTTTTCCTGCTCGCCGCGCGGGAGCATATCCCGACGGTTATTTCTGAAATGCGTAAACTGGAAAAGCCCAACAAGCGCATCATGCTCGCCGGTGGCGGCAATATCGGCGGCCAGCTTGCAGCGATGATGGAGGGCGATTACCAGGTCAAGGTCATCGAGGCGTACCCGCCGCGCGCACGTGAATTATCGGCGGTGCTGAATTCGACTATCGTATTGCTCGGTGACGCTGCCAATCCGGACTTGTTGATCGAAGAGAACATCGAGAGCATGGATGTGTTTTGTGCCCTTACCAACGACGATGAAGCTAATATTCTGTCGTCGATGCTGGCCAAGCGCATGGGTGCGAAAAAGGTTATGTCGTTGATAAACCGGCCGGCCTATGTCGACCTGGTGGAAAGCGGCATCATCGATATCGCGATTTCTCCGCACCAGGTTACCATCGGTGCGTTGCTTGCGCATATTCGACGCGGTGACGTGGTCGCGGTACATGCACTGCGTCGTGGCTCAGCCGAAGCAATCGAGGCGATTGCCCATGGCGATAAGACTTCTTCGCGCGTGGTAGGCCGGCAGATCTCGGAAATCAAACTGCCGGAGGGCACCCGTATCAGTGCGATCGTGCGTGGTGACGACGTCATTATCGCGCACCACGATACGGTGGTCGAATCCGAGGATCACGTCATCCTGTTTCTGACCAATAAAAAGAAGATCGCCGCGGTTGAAAAACTGTTTCAGGTCGGCATCACCTATTTTTAGGGAGTCTCTGATTAATTCTGAGTCATACAGATGCGTAGGAAAAATGTGTCAATTCAAGGCGCCTATCGCAGGTAATAGCAAAGCTATTGCCAAGATTGGCAACGCCGAATTGGCGCATTTTAACAAGCAGATGTTGATTCATGAATTGATCAGAGACTCCCTAGAGCAGCAGTCAGTCATTTAAATGCAGCTTCTGGTAATACAACGCATTCTCGGCCTGTTGATGATGGTATTCAGCAGTACCCTGTTGCCACCGATAGCCACCGGCTTGATCTACGGCGACGGCGCCGTGCTGCCATTCGTGGAAGCTTTCGTACTAACCCTGGCCAGCGGATTTCTGCTTTATCTTCCGGTACGACGGCATAAAAAAGAATTGCGCCTGCGTGATGGTTTTCTCGTGGTCGTGCTGTTCTGGACCGTGTTGGGAGTTGCCGGGGGCTTGCCAATTTACCTGTCCGGGATTTACGAGATTTCGGTAACCGATGCGATTTTCGAATCGATATCGGGCATTACCACCACCGGCGCCACGGTCATTGTCGGCATCGATTTAATGCCACATTCATTGTTGTTGTATCGCCAGGAACTCCAGTGGTTAGGGGGTATGGGTATTATCGTGCTCGCGGTGGCAGTGTTGCCCATGCTGGGGGTTGGCGGCATGCAGTTGTTTCGTGCCGAAACCCCGGGCCCGGTTAAAGACACCAAGCTCACCCCGCGAATCACCGAGACCGCAAAAGCCCTGTGGTATATCTATCTCGGTCTTACCGTGGCCTGTTGCCTGGCCTACTGGTTGGCGGGGATGTCGTTTTTTGATGCCATGTCGCATTCGTTTTCGACGGTGGCGATTGGCGGATTTTCCACCCACGACGCCAGCATCGGTTATTTTGACAGCACTGCGATTCAATTCATCGCGGTGGTTTTCATGTTGCTTTCCGGAGTGAATTTCGCGATTCACTTTACCGCGTTTCGCCATCGCTCACTAAAACCCTACCAGCGCGATGCCGAATTCCGCACCTACATCCTGGTCCTGTTGGTGGTCAGTATTATTACCATCGGTTACCTGCAGCTCATGCATACCTTCGATTCGACCACCGAATCGATCATCGAGGGCTTGTTCCAGGTGGTTTCGATCGGCACTACCACTGGCTATACCACGGCGGAGTACTACAGCTGGCCTGGATTTCTGCCGGTGCTGCTACTTTATGTCAGTTTCATCGGTGGCTGTTCGGGTTCCACCGGGGGTGGTATCAAGGTGATTCGCATCCTGTTACTGGTAAAACAGGGTGTGCGGGAATTAAGGCGCCTGGTGCATCCAAACGCACAATTCGCGGTCAAGATCGGCAACAAGCCGATGTCGGAAAAGGTACTCGAAGCGGTATGGGGTTTTTTCGCTGCATATTTTGCGATCTCCGCACTGATGATTTTACTGCTGATGGCGACCGGTCTGAACCAGGAAACCGCGTTTTCAGCAGTAGCTGCCTGCCTGAATAATCTTGGCCCCGGTCTCGGTGATGTAGGCAGGAATTTTGCTTATATAAACGACCCGGCAAAATGGATTCTATGCATTGCCATGCTGCTCGGGCGTCTCGAAATTTTCACCTTGCTGGTGTTGTTCACGCCTGCGTTCTGGAGGAAGTAAAGCCTTGCGCCAAACCACTCGCGAAGTCGATGCCAGCATGCTGCAACCACCGAACCTGGCGAAACTCGAGCGCAAGATTCGAAGCAGTGTTGGTCGCGCGATTAGTGATTTCAACATGATCGAAGCCGGCGACCGAGTCATGGTGTGCCTGTCGGGAGGCGCCGACAGCTACAGCTTGCTCGATATGCTGCTCGCGCTGCAAAAAGCCGCGCCGATCGAGTTCGAGTTAATCGCGGTCAACCTCGATCAAAAACAACCCGGTTTTCCCACCCAGGTATTGCCGGAGTATCTGGCTTCACTGGGCATCGAGTTCAGGATAATCGAAGAAGATACCTACAGCGTGGTGAAACGACTGATCCCCGAGGGTAAGACCACCTGTTCACTGTGTTCGAGATTACGTCGCGGGGTTTTGTATAACGCCGCGGCAGAGTTAGGTGTAAGCAAAATCGCATTGGGCCATCATGCGGATGACATTGTCGAAACCCTGTTGCTTAACATGTTTTACAACAGCCGACTGAAGACAATGCCGGCAAAGCTGAAGAGCGACGACAAGCGTAATGTTGTGATAAGACCCCTGGCTTACGTGCGCGAAACCTTGCTCAAGCAATTCGCGGCGCTACGTGAATACCCGATAATTCCCTGCAACCTCTGCGGTTCGCAACCGAACACCAGGCGGCAGATGGTGAAAGCTATGTTAAGGGATTGGGATGAATCCCAGCCCGGCCGCGTCGATAATATCCTCAAATCGCTATCTGCGGTTACCCCCTCGCATCTACTCGATCGCAACCTGTTCGACTTCAAAAGTTTGAACCTCGCAAGAGATTGATTCCCTTCCCCCGAGGTAGCCACCACCCATTGTGCTGCGCTCAAAAAAAAGCCTGGCTACTTCTAGACCAGGCCCAGGACTACCTCGAGGAGAGATAAACTGTCCAGGATTATTCGATGGTCGCGACCCGTACCTGCCTGTAGTACTTCGTGCCGTCTGTCTGTCGACTAATCCCACTAGCGTGATGCTATACTCGCATGGTTAGCGCTGGGCTGCTATCGTCGCCGGACTACATAATTGTCAGCTATAGTCGTAATATCATGTAGGTCTTGTCCTACACAAACCAAATCGGAGAATCCCGACACCAATGTTGTTTCCGGCCATACAACCCAGTAAGACCTGGCGCTTGCCGGTATCCGACCTGCATACACTCTATATCGAGGAGAGTGGCAACCCGGATGGCGTGCCGGTGGTTTTTCTGCATGGGGGGCCCGGTGGCTCCTGCGAGCCGGGTCATCGTCGATTCTTTGATCCCGAGTCTTATCGCATCATTCTGTTTGATCAGCGTGGCTGCGGAAAATCAAGGCCACACGCCAGCCTGGAAGAAAACACGACCTGGGATCTGGTCGTCGACCTGGAAAAAATTCGTCAATTTCTCGAAATCGAAAATTGGGTCGTGTTTGGTGGTTCCTGGGGTTCGACCCTGGCTCTGGCCTATGCCCAAACCCACCCACAGCAGGTGTTGGGGTTAATTCTGCGCGGCATATTCCTGGCCCGGGATGAAGATGTAAACTGGTTTTTCAATGGTCAGGCCGCACGTATTTTCCCCGAGGCCTGGCAACATTTTATCGAACCGATACCGCCGCAGGAGCGCGACGACATCATCGCTGCCTATTACCAGCGGCTTACCAGTAGTAACGAAATTGTGCGCATGGGTGCAGCTAAGGCCTGGTCAATCTGGGAAGGATCTTCGGTGACTCTGTTACCCGATAAAAATGTGGTCGATCATTTCAGTGATCCTCATATCGCCCTCAGTATCGCCCGCATAGAGTGCCATTATTTTTGTAACCAGAGTTTTTTCAGACCGAATCAGTTGCTCGAGGATATGGATAAAATCAATCATCTTCCAGGATTCATCGTGCATGGTCGTTACGATATGGTATGCCCGATCGATCAGGCGGTGTTGCTGAAGCAACGCTGGGAAAACGTCAGGTTAAAAGTCATCGGTGATGCCGGTCACGCGGTAACCGAGCATGGCATAGCCAAGGCGCTGGTCGAGAGTTGTAACGCGATGCTGGAAATCGTGGCTTGATTACGCTGTTGCAGCGCGTTACCCATGCGCGCGTAGAAGTCAGCAAGGAAACCATCGCAGAAATCAAATCAGGCATCCTGGTACTGGTTGGAGTGCAGGCTGACGATGATGAATCGACCGCCCGGTATTACCTCGAGCGCCTGCTCAATTATCGCGTTTTTGCCGATCACGAGGGCAAGATGAACCTGTCGCTTAAAGATATCGATGGCGGTTTGTTACTGGTGCCGCAATTCACACTTGCTGCCAATACTAAAAAAGGGCGTCGACCCAGTTTCACCTCGGCGGCTAATCCCGAACATGGCAAGCAGATTTTCGATCTGATGGTCAATCACGCACACGCAGCGCACAGCCAGGTGGAGTGCGGGCGCTTTGGGGCCGACATGCAACTCCATCTGGTTAACGACGGTCCGGTCACTTTCATCCTCGACTAAAACACTTCAGTCCGGCGCCGATGTCGATTATCATCAGCAACCTCTCAAACCTGTCCGCAGTAGTTATAAATGTCAAAGCGTAGTGCAAATGTCAGTCGTAATACCCTGGAAACCCAGATCAGTGTTGCGCTGAACCTGGATGGAAGCGGTAAATCGAATTTCGATACCGGAATCCCGTTTCTCGAGCATATGCTGGAGCAGATAGCTCGGCACGGCTCGTTTGACCTGGAAATATCGGCCAGTGGTGACTTGCATATCGATGATCACCATACAGTCGAAGACATTGGTATTACCCTGGGGCAGGCGTTCAAGGAAGCACTTGGCGATAAAAAAGGCATCATGCGCTATGGCCACGCCTACGTACCGTTGGATGAGGCACTGTCACGGGTGGTAATCGATTTTTCGGGTCGGCCGGGAATCGAGTACCGGGTCATATTTACCCGACCCCGTATCGGTCAGTTCGATGTCGATCTGTTCCACGAATTCTTCCAGGGCTTCGCCAATCATGCGCCGGCGACCTTGCATATTGATAATCTCGCCGGTCAAAACGCACACCACATCGCCGAAACCATGTTCAAGGCATTTGGTCGTGCACTGCGCTTTGCGGTTGCCGGAGACGAACGCATGCAGGGCATAATTCCGTCCACCAAGGGAACACTATAGGGTGCTTATTCAACTGTTGAAAGAACACTAATGCAAACAATTGCCGTGGTCGATTACGGCATGGGTAATCTTCGCTCTGTAGTCAACGCATTGCAGGTTGCCGCCGAGCCACAGGACCGGGTGCTGCTGACTTCTGATCCGCAGCAGGTGCTGGCGGCCGAGCGGATTGTTTTCCCGGGTCAGGGAGCGGCCGGTGACTGTATGCGCGCGATCGATGAGTACGGATTACGCGAAGCCATCGTTGCCGCGGCCACAGAGCGCCCTTTTCTGGGAATTTGCATGGGCATGCAAGTCCTCATCGAACACAGCGAAGAAAACCAGGGCACCGAATGTCTGGGGGTTTTCAAAGGCAGGGTAAAATATTTTGGTGATGGTCATAAAGACCAAAGCGGCGTTAAACTAAAGGTTCCGCATATGGGCTGGAATCGCGTAACGCAAATACAGGCACATCCACTGTGGCATTCGATTGACGATGGCAGCAGGTTTTATTTTGTGCATAGTTATTATCTCGAAGCTGAGGATCCGCAACTGGTCGCTGGCACCACCGAATACGGTTTCAGTTTTACCAGTGTAATCGCCAGGGGTAATTTGTTCGCGCTGCAATGCCACCCGGAGAAAAGCGCCGATAACGGATTACAATTGTTGCGCAACTTTGTTAGATGGGACGGTCAGTTATGAACTTGATTCCGGCAATCGATTTGAAAGAAGGACATTGCGTGCGCCTGCGCCAGGGGAATATGGATGAAAGTACCGTGTTCTCCGACGACCCGGTGTCGATGGCGGCAAAATGGGCCGAACAGGGCTGCACCCGACTGCACCTGGTCGACCTCGATGGAGCTTTCGAGGGCGAGCCGGTCAACGCCGACGTGATCGAAGAAATCTGTATTTCGTTCCCGGATATGCCTATCCAGATCGGTGGCGGTATCCGCAATATTGAAACCGTTGAGTCTTATCTCGAAGCCGGCGTCAGTTATGTCATTCTCGGCACCATGGCGGTAAAGCGGCCCGAGTTCATCACCCAGTTGTGTGCCGAATTCCCGGGCAACGTAATCGTTGGTATCGATGCGAAGGAAGGCATGGTGGCGGTACATGGCTGGGCAGAAGGTTCGGAGCACACTGCTCAGGAACTGGCGTTACGTTTCGAAGACCAGGGCGTTGCGGCGATTGTTTATACCGACATCAGTCGAGATGGCATGATGCAAGGGGTCAATGTCGAAGCCACCCGACAACTGGCGGAATCGATCAGCGTTCCGGTGATCGCCTCGGGCGGTGTTACCGACATGGATTGCATCGTCCGGCTTAACGAGGTCAAGGCTTCGGGTATCGAAGGTGTGATTATCGGTCGCGCGCTTTACGAGCGCACCATCAGCCTGCCCGAGGCGCAAGCCTATATCGATCAGCACTAGATCGCGCTCGAATGTCACTAGCAAAACGCATCATCCCCTGTCTCGACGTTGACAATGGCCGCGTGGTCAAAGGCGTCAAGTTTGTCGAAATCCGTGACGCCGGCGACCCCGTCGAAAACGCCCGTCGTTATAACGAGGAAGGTGCTGACGAACTGACTTTCCTCGATATCACCGCGAGTTCGGATGATCGGGAAACCATGGTACATGTGGTTGAGGATGTCGCGCGCGAAGTTTTCATCCCGTTGACGGTGGGTGGCGGAATTCGCGAATTGGCTGATATCCGGCGCATGCTCAATGCCGGGGCCGACAAGGTCAGTATCAATACAGCCGCGGTATTCAATCCCGAGTTTGTGGCCGAGGCCGCGGCAAAATTTGGTTCGCAATGTATTGTAGTTGCCGTTGATGCCAAGCGCGTGAGCACAGAAGATGAGACCGGACGCTGGGAAATCTTTACCCATGGTGGTCGTAAACCGACCGGCATCGATGCGCTCGAATGGGTTAGGAAGATGGATGCTTTCGGCGCCGGTGAAATTCTGCTCACCAGTATGGATCGGGACGGTACCAGGATCGGTTTTGACAACGAATTGACGCACGCGGTTTCAGACGCGGTTCGGGTTCCGGTAATTGCTTCAGGCGGTGTTGGCAATTTGCAACACCTGGTAGATGGGATTCTCGAGGGCAATGCCGATGCAGTGCTGGCCGCAAGTATCTTCCATTTTGGTGAGTATCGTATCAGTGAGGCCAAGGCATTCATGCGGGCGCAGGGAATCGAGGTGCGTGATGACTGACTGGCTCGATCAGCTCAAATGGAACAGTGACGGCCTGCTGCCGGCAATAGCGCAGGATCATCAGACCGGTGAAGTCCTGATGTTGGCATGGATGAATCGTGAAGCTTTGCAACTCAGTCATGAGCAGGGTCGTGCAGTTTACTGGTCACGCTCGAGACAAAAGCTCTGGTTTAAAGGTGAAGAGTCCGGTCACGTACAGGAATTGCGGGAAATCAGGGTCGATTGCGATGCTGATGTGGTGTTACTGCAAGTCGAACAAATCGGTGGAATTGCCTGCCACACTGGTCGACGCCGCTGTTTCTTTCGACTATTAAAGGGTGGAGAATGGGAAATTGATGAAGAAATTATCAAAAATCCCGACGAGATTTATCGATGAGTGATGATATACTCCTGCGCCTGATGGCTGTGCTGGCGTCGAGGAAAGACGCAGACCCTGAAACTTCGTACGTGTCGAGTCTGTATCACAAAGGACTCGATACCATATTGAAGAAAATTGGTGAAGAGTCAGCTGAAACAATCATTGCCGCAAAATCAGGTGATAAACAGCAAATTGTTTACGAAACCGCGGATCTGTGGTTTCACTGCCTGGTAATGCTGGCACAACAGAATATTGATGCACGGCTGGTGCTGCAAGAACTGGAACGTCGCTTTGGCGTATCCGGGATCGAAGAGAAAGCCGCGCGTGAACATAAGTAAATGAGGTGAAAAATGGGTTTTGGTGGAATTAGTATCTGGTCGCTGTTATTGATCCTGGCGATCGTAGTCCTGTTGTTTGGTACCAAGAAGCTGCGTAATGTCGGTGGAGATCTGGGTGGCGCCATCAGAAGTTTCAAAAAATCGGTCAAGGACGAGGAGGTCACTAAGAAAGACGCCGAGCCTGAAGGTCAGATTATCGAAGGCAAGGTAACGGAAGAAAAGGACAAGGTCTGAACGCTCTGCGGCCTGGTTTCGTTTACATTGAACTCGAATTAGAGACTTCCTATGTTTGACATGGGCTTCACCGAGTTGATGCTGATCGGTATCGTCGCACTGGTTGTTATTGGACCTGAACGATTACCGGGAGTGGCACGTACTGCCGGCAAGTATTTCGGGCGTCTGAAACGATTCATGACCACGATCAAGGCGGATGTGGAACAGGAATTGCGAGCCGATGAATTACGCGCGATTCTGGCGGATCAACAACAAGAGCTGAATACCCTGAAAGACTCGATTTCGGGTGCCGGAAAAGAGTTTGAAAAAGATATCAGCGCCGTCAGCGAGGCCGCTGACTCGCTAGCGCAAGACATCGACGAAACCCCACCCCGGGACGAAGCAGTCGCAGCAGCGGAAAGCGCTGATAATTCTGTTGTCGAATCGACCCCCACCCCGGACCCGGTTGCGGATGAAGCGACCAGTAAAACGGCTAGTAAAACAAAAGCATGAGTGAAGAAGAGGATTCCGCACAGTCCAAAGCCGGCAGCCTGATGTCGCACCTGGTAGAACTGCGTGATCGTGTCGTGCGCATGGTGCTCGCGGTGCTGGTGCTTTTCATGGGCATGTTTTACTGGGCTAATGAAATCTATGTTTACCTGGCAGAACCCCTGACGCGTCATTTACCTGAAGGCGCCACCATGATAGCAATCGATGTTGCCTCACCTTTTTTAACGCCATTCAAGCTGGTGTTGATGCTCGCGGTGTTCCTGGCGATGCCGGTCATTCTGTACCAGTGCTGGTCGTTCGTGGCGCCGGGGCTTTATGCTAACGAGAAACGTATAGCTGGACCGCTACTGGTTTCCAGCATCCTGCTGTTCTACGGTGGTGTAGCATTTGCTTACTACATCGTGTTCCCACTGGTATTCGGATTTTTCACCAGTGTCGGCCCTGAAATCATCAATATATCGACCGATATCGGGCGTTACCTCGATTTTGTGCTCGCACTGTTCTTCGGTTTCGGACTCGCCTTTGAGGTACCGATTGCAACCATAATCCTGGTCGCAATCGGCCTCACCACGCCACAAAAGCTGGGCGAAAAGCGTCCCTTCATCATCGTTGGTGCTTTTATTCTTGGTATGTTGCTAACGCCTCCGGATATCATCTCTCAGGTATTACTGGCGCTGCCGATCTGGGTGTTGTTCGAGGCCGGGCTGATCGCGTCGAAAATAATCTTCAAGGATCGCGAGCTGGACAGCGACGAGGAAGAGGATGAAGATGGGGTGGGCGATACGGCGGTTGCCCCGGTGTCGGGTCACCAACCTTTGACCGATGAAGAAATGGAAGCCGAACTGGACCAGGCGGAAACCGACGAAGCCGAACTCAAAAAGCAGTAACTGCTCTCAACTGTCATACCGCGGTTCGTCCGCGGTACTCAGCGTTTTACGTAGTCCGTTGGTCCACAGTTACGACAATTTCAGGGTGATAACCCGACAAATCGACTAGACTTGCTGGGTCTAAACTGTCTTTTTGCTATAAATGAACATAACCGGTCCCGGCCAACCCCAATATACGACTCCCGATGCCAGCGGCAGCGCGGTCGAAGGTATTCGCGAACAACTCACACGCCTCGACCAGAACGTTGCCGAAGTCGCACAGGGAGAGAGCAGCGATTCCCTGGCCTCGGGCTCGCGTGACCGTGCTCTCGTCGAGCAGGGTGAAATCGTACGCGCGGTACGTGCCAACGCCAGATCGCTGGAAGCCTCCAACCAGGTGATTGGTACCATTCTCGATATCAAGGTTTGACCCCATCCCGGCGTCGGGCTTGCTTACCCCCAGGCAGGTTTTACGGTATCATACGGTGCTAATCAGGCCGTTGTTTCAATAAACTCATGACAACCAATTCTGCGACGCTGCGGCGCCCAACTTTACTTATTATTCTGGACGGATTCGGGATCAACCCCGACCCCACTCATAACGCGGTGGTGCAGGCCAGTACGCCCAATTTCGACCGCTGTTTCGCCGACTATCCGCTGACTACGCTGGAAGCTTCCGGACGTGGTGTGGGTTTGCCTGCTGGCCAGATGGGTAATTCTGAGGTCGGGCATATGACCATAGGCAGTGGCAGCATCGTCAGTCAGGACCTGGTGCGGATCGACGATGCCATCGAGGATGACAGTTTCTTTGATAATCCGGCGCTGCTTGGCGCGGTGCAGGCATCCCGGGCGGCGAACCGGCCGCTGCATTTGATCGGCCTGGTTTCGGATGGTGGTGTCCACAGTCACATCGATCACCTCAAAGCATTGATCCGTTTATGTCAGCAGCACGGGGCCGTGCCCCAGTTGCATATGATCACCGATGGTCGTGATACCGCGCCCCGGGCGGCGTTATCCTGTCTACCCGAGCTCGAGGCGCTGCTGGCTGAATGCGCAGGCCGTATCGGTACAGTCGCTGGGCGTTACTATGCGATGGACCGTGATCAACGCTGGGATCGAGTCAAGCTGGCCTGGGACAACATCGTGTATGGCAATGGCGTAGCCGCCGAGTCGGCGCGGGCCGCTATCGAGCAGAGCTATGCGGCTGGCGAGAATGACGAATTTATCCTGCCGAGCCATTTACCCGGGCTGCAAACAGTCCAGGCTGGCGATGAAATGGTGTTCTTCAACTTTCGCAATGACCGCGCGCGTCAATTTAGTGCGGCCTTCGCACTCGAGCAATTTACAGAGTTTGAGCGTGGACAGGATTACCGTCCAATCACGGTTACCTGTATGACGCATTACAATTCGAAGCTTGATGCTGCAGTTGCATTCGCCCCGGTCCGCCCCGCAACAACCCTCGGCAGTGTCATTAGTGACGCCGGATTCAAACAGTTACATTGTGCCGAAACTGAAAAGTACGCACACGTCACGTTTTTCTTTAACGGCGGGCGCGAGGCGGCTTATCCCGGTGAGGATCGCAAGCTGGTCAAATCACCGCGGGTCACAACCTATGACCTGCAACCGGAGATGAGCGCGCACGAACTCGCCAATGAGGTCATCAAAGCGCTGCAATCCGCCACCTATCAATTTATCGTGGTCAATTTTGCCAATGGCGATATGGTCGGCCATACCGCGGTACGCGAGGCAATCATCAAGGCGGTCGAAGTGCTGGATAGTGAAGTCGGGCGCGTGCTCGAGTCCGCCATTGCGAATAGCTACGCGGTTGTACTGACCGCCGATCATGGAAATTGCGACGAAATGGTCGACCCTGAAACGGGTGAACCGCATACCCAGCACTCCAATCACCCGGTGCCGTGCATGGTCATTGATGCGCAGGTAAAATCGCTGACGCAAGGTGAAAACCTGTCGTCGATAGCACCAACCGTATTGCAGTTAATGGGAATTGCACAGCCTGCGGTGATGACCGGGTGCTCGGTTATCGAAGACAGCCTGACGAATTCACCTTGATTACCGGTGGGAATTTGGTGATGATGGCCGTGCAAGTAGCACTCGATTAACCTATAAACAGGAAATATGGCAAGCTTAAACGAAACCCTTGAAGATATAACGCTGTTTCGTGGCATGAACGAGGAAGACCTCGATGCAGTTGTCGCGCAGACGGCTATTCGCCAGTTTCCGAAAAATACCGTTATCGTCAGTCAGGGAGATGAAACCGATTCGTTTTACGTGATTCTGGAGGGCAAGGTCGATGTCTTCCTGCATAATGACAAGGGCAAGGAAATCATCATCAATACGCTCGGTGAGCGCGAAACCTTTG
>Ga0255040_10000113_pt1 | contig 17467 bp, 16 predicted proteins | sample BC1_12_2_MG_FD_181711 | JGI IMG/M metagenome (GOLD analysis project Ga0255040, IMG submission 181711) | Seawater microbial communities from Strait of Georgia, British Columbia, Canada - BC1_12_2 | ecosystem: Environmental > Aquatic > Marine > Strait | place: Canada: British Columbia | collected... | reverse complement strand
CATAGAGCGCATTACCGGTAATAAAGCTGGCCTCATCCGAGGCCAGAAACACTACCGCCGAGGATACTTCTTCTGGTTCACAGATACGCCCCTGCGCATCCGCGAGTGCCCCTTCTTCCCACTCCTGCCCTGCTTCATCCAGTTCACTGATTTCACGCAAACCATGTGCGGTTTTGACGAATCCCGGGCAGACCGCATTACAGCGAATGCCCTGATCCCGATACTCGACCGAAATACTGCGCGCGAGTTGCAGCACGGCCCCTTTGGTCATGCAATAGAGTGACTCCAACGCATAACCCAGCTCAGAAGCAATCGACCCCGTTATTACGATCGAACCACCACCGTTATCGCTCATTTCCTTTACCGCGCGACGACATACCAGAAAAGCGGAGCGAACATTAATATCCATCAAACGATCGTAGTCCGCTTCGGTGGACTCGTGTAAAGGTTTCACCGTAATCGTGCCGGCATGGTTGAAAAGTACGTTATAAGGTCCGTAGGTTTCGATAACCCTGTCAAAAGCAGCATCTACCTGTCGTGCGTCGGAAACATCAGTTTCGATAAACTGAGCCGTCCCGCCACTTTGTTGAATTAGCTGCACGACTTCCTCAGCCGCGTCTTTTTGAATATCGAAAATAGCGACGGTGGCGCCTTCTCTGGCGAAAGCGAGTGAAGTAGTTCGTCCCATTCCTGCGGCGCCACCTGTGATTACGGCAATCTTTCCTGCTAGTCGCCCTGATCGTGCTTCGGTTTGAGCGTTGTTAGTATCGTTAGACATGTTTCGTTCCCCCTTTTCTATTAAATTTCATGGCTATGTACGGAGCGTCTTAATTTTCTGAAAGAAGATCGAGAACAGTTCCTGTTGCGACGAAATCTGTAACTTTGCGTATATATTTCGTCGATGGATTCGTACTGTGCCCACGGATATGCCGAGACTCCTGGCAATCGCATCTGAGGAATGCCCTTCGAGTACCTGTGCCACCACCTGGGTTTCCCGCGGCGTAATACGTGAACCGAACAGAGCATTGATAACCGTATCCTCGATGAGGGTTCGGTTGTCACTGGTTTTCAAACCCGAAGGCTGGTCATCAAATCTAGTGTGCAGATCGTGCCAATGGCGCTGCGCGAGACTATTAATGATCGGTACGATGCTACCCAGCAACTTGAACTCCCGTGCCGAGAATCGCGAACTGTCGCCCGCACGCATCAGCGAAACTGCCACTGCAACTCCACTCACGGGATAAACGATGTAGCAGATTTCTTCGGCGAGTCCTGTCTGTATGTAGTATGAGCGATAATATTCGCTTTGATAAAAACGGTCGGGCGCTATATCCCGCAGCCGATACAATCCAGCATCAACTTTGCGATCACATGCTTTGAAAAATGGATCGAGCAGATAAGGTCCATTCAGATAATCGTCAACAAATATGGTACGTTTGACTGGCGAAAATGTGTGATGCAAGCAGAGCGGCTTGTCGTTTTGATGATAGGCGAAGTAAACCGAGTAATCGAAGGGAGCAACTGATTTGAGAGCAGTGACCAGGTTACTGGAAAATATCTCGGTGCCGATAGAGTCAATGCATTGGGATAACAACGCTATCCAGTCAGCGTTCCCGAGGTGAATTTTTTTTACGCGCCTGGGACTAGTCGCCATAGCCGCTTTTTCTCCTGAAGAGCATGGCACGTATTTGGAAGTAATTTTTAGATTTAATGATATATACCCTAAAAAGTATAAATTTTATGCATTTACTAGATACACATGGTAGAGTATTTGTTCTGCAAAACTCAAGAATAAATTACAATTAGCGGGAAAATGCACTTGTCGGGGGATCGAATTGTCCAGTCAATCCAGTAGTTCAAACGAGATTGATATTGAGTTTCGAGGAGTTACCAAGCGTTTTGATGACGTCGTGGCTGTCGACGATGTGTCGCTCACCGTGGAACGCGGGGCCTTCTTCAGTTTTTTAGGACCATCCGGATGTGGCAAAACAACTTCATTGCGATTGATTGCCGGATTCGATCAACCCACGGAAGGTGGTGTTTTTATTGGCGGTAATTCCGTGGTTGGAATCCCTTCCCACAAGCGGCCGGTGAATATGGTGTTCCAGCAATATGCGCTGTTCCCGCACATGGACGTTACTGAAAATATCGGCTATGGCTTGCGTCAACGAAACCCGAAGCCACCCAAACAGGAAATAATCAAGCGCGTCGATGAAACCCTGGAGATGGTTCGACTGAGTGGTTACGGCAAACGCAGAGTCTGGGAATTATCCGGTGGGCAACAACAACGAGTGGCTTTAGCACGCGCGCTCATCAATCACCCGACCTGCCTGTTGCTTGATGAACCCCTGGCGGCACTGGACCGCAAGCTGCGGCGCGAAATGCAGATTGAGCTGCAAACCCTGCAACGCGAAGTGGGCATCACATTTATACTGGTCACCCATGACCAGGAAGAAGCACTGTCGATGAGTGACCGAATCTGCATCATGCGTGAAGGACAAATCATCCAGTCCGGTAGCCCGCGTGAACTCTACGATGAACCGGTTAACAGGTACGTGGCCGATTTTGTTGGCAAGACGAATTTTTTTAGCGGTGAGGTGGTCGAGGTCAATGATTCGGGGATCTCAATTAAAACTGATTCCGGCCAGGTTCTGTTCGGTGCACAACCGCAAGGGGCGCCACTCCCGGCAAAGGGGAGCAAGGCCTGTGTAGCTGTTCGCCCCGAAATGATAGCGATCACCACTGCAGATCAAGCCAATAATGATTCAAATATCGCCATACAGGGACGGGTGATGAACATGATATTTCTGGGTGAACACTCAGAGTATCTGATCGCAACCGAAGGATATGGTGACGTAATGGTGTTATCTCCAAAATCGATCGAAAGCACCAAAAGAAGTTTTGCGCCGGGCGACAATGTGTCCATAAGCTGGAGACCGGAAGCCGCCCTGGTGCTTGGAGATACATAAGACTGTACTGTAAATCCGTCAGTCACAGTCATTATCAATATAACGGATCGAATATAACGAGGGGCATGACATGAGCAAGAGTAATGATGACAAACCAATAAGCGCGAAGAAATTCATGAAGGAATTTCGTCGTTATCAGAAAGGGTCGGTTACGCGCCGGCATTTCCTGGGCGTAACCGGTCTGGGTACAGCGATGGCGGTGATGGGAACAGCCATGCCTTCCCTGTGGTCGGGAAAGGCGCGGGCGGGCGATCTTGGGGACCGTCTGGTATTTTCCACCTGGCCGAATTACCACGACCAGGCCAACCTGGATGAATTTACCACGAAGACAGGCGTCAACATTCAAGTGAATGCATTTGGGTCAAACGAAGAAATGTTGGCCAAGTTACAGGCCGGCGGTACCGGATGGGATGTTTTTGTACCAACCAATTACACCATCTCAAACTATGTCGCGCTTGATCTGATACAGGAACTGGATTTATCGCGAATACCGTATTACGACGCAGCCGCCAATAACCCGAAATTTGCCGGACCTGCCACAGTAAATGGCAAGGTATATTGCGTGCCGAAGAACTGGGGAACCACGGGATTTGTGCTTAACAGCAAAAAGATCAAGAGCTCTCCTAAATCCTGGAAAGACTTCTTTGACGTCACCATGGGCGCAGGCTCCGGGCATACCATAGTGCATGACTACCAACTGACGACTATCGGCGCCGCATTGTGTGCACTGGGCTATTCGTTCAATTCCATCGACGCCAAGGAGCTGGCTGACGCCGAGGCCTTGTTGATCAAGTCCAAGCCTCATCTATTTGCCATCACCTCCGACTATCAACCCGGTATGCGTAGCGGCGATGGCTGGATGTCGATTTGCTGGAACGGTGATGCAACACAGCTGCACAATGATTTGCCAGAAATGGAGTACGTGATCGCCACCGATGGTGGCGAAATCTGGACTGATTTCTACGCGATACCAAAGGATGCACCACATCTGGACGCCGCCTATGCATTCATCAATTTCATGCAAGACCCAAATGTGCAGGCTCGCGAGGCAGCGGTTCATGGTTATGCGCCAACAGATTCGCGCGCGATTGCATTACAGCCCGCTTCGCTGGCTAGCGATCCAATCTTGCATCCTGCTGAAAATCTGATGAACGGTCTCGAGTTTGGAGCCGCCCAGACGCTGACAGACCCGATCCGCGCCGAGGTCATGGCACGCTTCAAGTCTGCTTGATACCGGGCTAAGTCCTGCTGATGGATGACGATGAGAGAAGATAAAAAACCGGGCCGCTGGCTGACCGCTGCTTTACTGGCGCCAACTTCACTGTGGTTTCTGGTCATGCTGATCTTTCCTCTCATCGTCATCCTGGTTTTCAGTTTTGGAGAACGTGCGGCGGTAGGCGGATACGCCGGGGGGTTTACACTTGAACAGTACGCCAACCTGCCTTCACGCCTGAAGGCGTTCCAGAACACGATGATCATTGCCCCGGCAGGGACGTTGTTGAGCCTGCTGGTAGCCTACCCGCTTGCCTACTTCCTGGCCGTGCGCGTGAGCCGGCGATACAAGCTCATGCTGCTGGTGTTGGTGATTGTTCCGTTCTGGACCAGCCTGCTGGTGCGCACCTATGCCTGGATTTTCATTCTGGGTGGGCGCGGCATTCCGACCTTGCTGGAATTCATCGGCATCGAGGGTGTTCGCTTGATCAACACGCCGGGTGCCGTACTGGTTGGCATCGTCTACGGTTATCTACCGTTGATGGTATTTCCAATATTTGTATCGCTCGAAAAACTCGATAAGACTTTGCTGGAAGCATCCAGTGATCTCGGCGGGTCCCCAATTAAAACCTTCATGCAAGTCACCCTGCCACTTTCGATGCCGGGTATAGCGACGGGCTGTATGCTGGTGTTTATCCTGCTGATGGGCGAGTTTCTGATCCCGGCGTTTCTCGGGGGCGGCAAGGTCTTCTTCATTGGCAACGCGCTGGTGGATTTATTCCTGCAGTCACGCAACTGGCCTTTCGGTGCGGCAGTTTCCGTCACCCTGGTTGTAATCATGTTGATCACCGTCAGTTTATATATGCGCATGACCTTGCGCAGCAAAACTGGCCGTGACGAGTCATTGATGTAAGGGCGGTAAACTTATGCGAATTTATGCCATCGCCGTCTTCCTGTTTCTGTATGTACCGATCGGTATCATCGTGTTGTTCAGTTTCAATGCCGGGCGACATGCCAGCGAACTGCGGGGTTTATCTATTCAGTGGTACGGGAAAGCATTATCGAACCCCTTCGTCGGGGACGCCTTTGTCACCAGCCTGATCGTCGCATTCTCGGTAGCCATTTTATCGAGCTTGATGGGAACGGCCGCAGCGCTGGCTCTACAGCGTTTAAAAGGAACTCCACGGGTCCTGTTTGATAGTTTGATTTATATCTCAGTCATGATCCCGGGTATTGTCATCGGCATTGCAACACTGGTCGCGTTGGTCACCGTTTTTGACTTTCTGAACCCTTTACTGGCGTCCATCTGGCCGCAAGGGGTCAAACCACCGAAACTTCATATGGGATATGCCTCGGTCATCGCCGCACATACTTTATTTACCATGTCACTGGTTATCATACTGGTTCGCGCGCGAATTGCCGGCATGGACCGTGCCTTGATCGAAGCCTCGATGGACTTGTATGCGACGCCCTGGCGTACCTTTTACCAGGTTACGCTGCCGCAGATCTACCCGGCCATCCTGGCGGGTTTTCTACTCAGTTTTACCTTCAGTTTCGATGATTTCATTATTTCGTTTTTTGTCGCCGGCGCTAATACAACGCTGCCTATTTATATTTTTTCTTCGATTCGCCGGGGCGTCACACCCGAGGTGAACGCGATCGGCACCATGGTCCTTGCCGTGTCTCTTATTTTACTAATGACCGCGCAATTCTTCCTGCGCTCTCGCAGCAATCGTTAACTGCCAGGGAGGCAGTTGAGCTGAATTTACGTTAACGTGCTAGCAGCATTTTGAGCCCAACGAACAATATCCGCCGCTCCCATGGCCCCCGCCTGGCGCGCCACTTCACGCCCCTTATGGAACAATGCAAGCGTTGGAATACTGCGAATATTGAATTGTGCACCGATCTGCTGCTCGGCTTCGGTATTGACCTTGAGTAATCGTACCCCGGGCTCCAGTTGGGCCGCCGCCTGCTGAAAGGCCGGCGTCATCATTTTACAGGGCCCGCACCAGGGCGCCCAGAAATCCACCAGCAATGGAATCTCGTCACGCTCAGTATGCTTTTTGAAAGTGGCCGCTGTGACTTCGAGCGGTTGTCCGCCAAACAGCGGCTTGTGACATTTGCCGCACCTGGGCGCTTCTTGCAGGCGCGTCGTCGGGATGCGGTTGGTAGCATTGCAATGCGGGCAAACTATGTGCAATGAATCATTCATTTCGATGTCTCGACAAGTTCAAGTTGTCTTATAAAATGACGTCCGGTTACCCCTAATTCAACCGCTGTTACAGATTTAATTACCACATATTCAGACGATTATTCGAAGCGCCGCAGTCGTGACCTCAATTGCTCCAGCTCATCGAGCAGGTCCAGTGCCAGCGCGGCTCCCGGTGCATTGACGCCCAGATCTCTTTGCAACCGTTGGGTAAAATAGACTCGTCGCAGACTGATGCCCTGGAAGCGCCAACTGACTGGTTCGCGCCCGCGAGGTTCTATTACACCCTGGTCAACCAGTTCAACAATCTGCTCCGCACTCAAGCGACAGGCCCGGCATATCTGGGCAAGGCTCAATTCCACGTCCTCTTCCAGCAAGTCACCGGATAGCAATTCCAATGAATCTTTTTTCATAGTGGTTACGCTCCCAGGCCTGTGCGCGGATTAAAATCGAGTGCCTGCTCAAACTCATGGTAGGCTTTTTTTGCATCCTCGGAATCGGCAGGTGGCAGTGCGATCTGTAATATCACGTACAAATCACCGGGGGCTTTGGAGGGTATGCCCCGACCCTTGAGCCGCATTTTTCGGCCTGCCGCTGATTTTGCCGGTATTTTCAGATCAACCGTACCGGTAGGCGTCGGTGCTTTTATGCTGGAACCCAAAATTGCCTCCCAGGGAGTCACGGGCAGATCCAGGTAAACGTCCTTGCCTTCCACTTTATATAATGGATGAGATGCAAATTCTACCGCCAGGTAGAGGTCACCGGCCTCGCCCTCGCCGAACCCAGCACCGCCCTGTTTCGCCAGGCGGATATGCTGGCCCTGACGCACTCCTCTGGGAATACGTACATTCAGGGTACGATCTTTCATCACCGGTCGACCGTCTGCCCCCATCTCCATATGCTTCAGGGTCAGTGTACGGCTGGCACCCTGATAGGCATCTTCGAGGTCGATTAATATTTTGGCATGGGCGTCTTCGCCCCGAGCATGGAATTCGGGCTGCGCATAGGCCTGGCCGCCACGGTGACCACCCCGCCCAAACAGGCTTTCGAAGAAATCGCTGAATTCTTCAGACCCCGCGCCGGTAAATCCACCACCGTGGAATTCGAAACCCTGGTCCCAGTCAGGTGGTGGATTAAAATCCTGTCCCGATTGCCAGTTGGCACCAAGCTGGTCGTAAGCAACTCTTTTTTCGGGATCCTTGAGTACTTCGTACGCCTCGCCCACCTGCTTGAAGCTTTCCTCGGCATCCGGCTCCTTACTGATATCAGGATGATACTTACGCGCCAGTTTTCGATAGGCTCGCTTGATTTCATCCTGGGAAGCGTCACGTTTGACGTCCAGGGTATCGTAGTAGTCTTTGAATTCCATAGGTCACTCCAGGCCAGCACCGATACTATATATGTGTGATTTCACGCAAACTACAATAGCCTTCGAACTATTTTCCACAGTAGAGTTTGCCCACATTGCTATGGTGAGGAACACAGGTGCGGAATTTCGATAGCTCAAGGAGGGTTTTCATCAGGCTTCTCTCTCCGCCAGACATAAAAACACCCTTTATCCTTACGTCTACTGGTCGTTCACAGTCATCGGGCAGGCATCTACTTGCGCGACTTGTGATGCGGCGAGCCTTCAGGCGGATAATCAAGTGTGTTTTCAATCTGCTCGCGCTCTTCTTCCTCGAACTCCGGAAACGGTAACTTGTTGGTTGAACGGAGATGATCAACTTGAGTTTCTGCTTCGTTCCGGCGTTCGTCGTCGAGACCTTTGTCACGCGCGAGATAAGCGGTTTGTGACGGGAATGCGAAACCGCTGCCCGCTTCGGTGATAATGTCTTCGATGCGCATCAACAGATCTTCCTGGATGGCAAGAAATTCGTCTTGCTCCGTGCACTTCAAGTAGCCATAAATCTCGACATTCTTGGAATAGGCAGAAAAACCAGTCATGCGAACGCGGGCGGGCTCGGCGCTCACCATCGGATGGCCAAGCAGCAGTTCACGTAATTTAACCAGAATGTAACGCATTTGTTCCGGTGTGGTTTCATAACGAAGTTGCAGTGTGGTTCGCATCAATCGTTGATCGCGTCTGGTGAGATTAACGATGTGCATATTGGCAAACTCGGCATTGGGAATAGTGGTCACCGTTCTGTCAATGCCACGTATGCGTGTCGAGATCCAGTTGATCTCTTCAATCGTGCCGATCCGCAGCCAATCGGTCGACGGGTCTTCACCGTAGCGACAAAAGTCACCGACTCGAACCGGTTTATTGCTTAGCAGGATTAATCCACTGATAAAATTAGCGATGCTACTTTGTGCCGCCAACGCGACTGCGAGACCGCCTATACCCAGGCCGGCCAGTAATGGAACCAAATCGGCACCCAGTGTTTTAAATCCGTTGATGATGATTCCGACAGCTATCAAAGAGCCGACCACGGAGGCACTGATGCGCAGTAAAGATGACTCCGAACTCATCGTGTGCATGCGTGAAGTCGAAACAATCGTTTCGGCGATTGTCCTGCAAAACACAAAGGTGAGCCAGGCGGCAACCAGAAATATCAGTGCGGAGGAAAGCATAGCGACGATGACACGCAGATGGCCCGATAAACTCAGTGCTTCTTCGACGAACTGATCAAGCAGCGCGAAGAAGATCAATAACAGTGCCGCTGCCATCAGGCGCAGCCAATCGATCCCTGGCGATTTGAAATTATCAGCGGCAAGTTTCACATAACGAATTGCGGCAAAGATGACATAGATTGCAACCAGCACACTGAATAGCAGGCCGATCCATTGCCAAAGCATTTGCTTACCGATTTTTGCTTTAACCCAATTTGGCAGGACCTCGATCAATCGGCCGCGAAGATGCAGTTGCGGTATAAGATAGCCAGACGCGGAAATGTAATTCGTATAGAAATCGGGTGACAGTTCAGGGGACAGATACTCCTGCTCCGTGCCACCAAAATACGGTTTGCGATAAGGCAGGTCCTTTACCTTATTGTAAATATCGCCAACGCGGCGAACTGTACCGGCACTGAAAAGAAATTGTCCCTGCCGATCCCCCTCCTGAATTTCCACTATTTCTATTTTCGTGTTGGGCATCTTCCAGCGAAAAGGCGGCGCAGGTTGTTGCGCTGAGATTTGCGCCTCTTTGCGTAACGAATCAATCATCTGTTGTGTCGGTATAGCATCAAGCGGCGGTAGCAACATGCGATCGAAAATTTCCTTCAACTTCAAGCTATGATCGACACTAAGGGCCTGGCGCAGCGTTTCGGGTATCAGGCTGAGATCGAAGGTATCGGTGGCGCGTTGCAAAAACTGTTTGGCGCTGTGCTCCAGCTCTTGAGCCTGTTCAGGCGTCATGGTCGGGGGAGTTGCCTCCAAGGCTGTGTTAGCCTCTGTAACCAGTGCGTAGCTGCGATTGACATTCTCCAGAAAGCCTTCAAGTGTTGCGCGAGGGCTGGAGGTGTCGGCGGGTTTCAGGAGGTCGCGCAATAGTTGTTCCTGATTTTGTAGCTGCGAATCGACTTTGATCATTTCTTCGTACAGGCCAGCGACTGTGCCTGGTCTGTAAGGCAGATGTTTAACTTGCCGATAGAGACTGTCCAGTTCTTGCACCGTTTCAGCCGAGAATAGATACTGATCCGCGCCTGTACTATCAACAATTTTGACGATCGTAATTGTGGTGTTCGGAATTTTCCACTGGTCGATATTGCCCCCAGTTACTGCTCGATCACCCGGCACCTCGTTCTCCGCCGGCAGCTCAATACGCGCCAGTATTTCCTGCAACAGCGCGATGCGAAGACTGCGAATAAACCAGGAATCACCATCTGCCGTGGTACTGTAGTCGAGTGCCTGGCTGGCGCGACGAAAGGCGAGATAGGACTTTTCACCCACCTGGCCGTCGCGGAAGTCTTCAATGTACTTGTTGGCATCTGCTATAAAACTGGTCAGCGTATCGCGCGGGCTTGATGTATCTGCCGGTCGCAATAGTTCCGATTCGGGGCTCGAAACCGCTGCCACAGCGACTGACCACAGCAACATAAAAACAAGACAAGCAAACAGGCTCACTGCATAAGAGTGTCGCGCTGTTCGCATCGATAACTTCGATCTTTGCCGCACCTGGATGATCTCCGCGTGTTTTTACTGCCATTCGGTCATCAGTAAACCGATGGCAATACGATGGTTGTTATGATCGTAATCGATCAGGTTCTCGCCGTGGCCATTGTACCAGCCGGTACCAGCATCGCTCGATGCACCGATGATCTGGTCGGCCAGCCTTCTCGTCCCAGCCGAACGTTTTAACGAGAATTTCCGCATTTTATGTTTGGCTCGGTTTTCGGGGAGTAGGCCGTATTGGAACTCACTCTGAACAATCCGACGAAAACATGATTGCAAAGAACACAGGAAATTTGTTGATCCATATCATTTCTTGTTTATGTTTTGGGTTTATATTGAACTCGTTAATCAAACAATCCGTAAAACCATTCGGACTCGAAACCCGAAAATGTAAAAAGAAAATAATTAGTTTTTTTTGCGGTTCGGCAAGTTACTTAACAGCTCGGCAATACTGGCTTGTCTCGCGTCAGCGGTAGCCTGAGCTGGGCCGTGCCGCCAGACTACGAGGAGAAAAATATGGACTCGCATCTGTGCCCGAGCCGGGCAAATGTGATCATCAATATTGCGCACGTAAAATCGATATTTGGTATCGAATTGGCCTTACCCGGTGAGGAGCACCGCTTGTTCCGTATTCGTGCAGTCGAAAAATAAATCCTGAATGCATGATTCTCCTAAAAAAGCGACAGTTAACGTACTCAGGCGTGAATCCATGCTGAAGTGGTTGCGCCTTGCCTTCATTCAGCTCTGTCTCGTATCGCTGGTCGGGACGGCGTTCGCGCAAACCTCGCAGGAAGAGGTCATCCCGCAAGCTCCCGAGAAGCCGGCCGAGACCAAAGCGGGCTACCCGGTTCGGCTGGCAGGTGAGGAGGCTTTCCGCCTCTACGATCCCTACGGCGCCGAGGAGTCCGTTCGCATTGCCGAGGAGCGCCTACTGCGCATCGCCCAGGATCCTTTCTACACCCCGGACCTGCTCACCACCGAGGCAGGAGAGAACGGGATCTGGATCTACTATCGCGATGCGCGAGTTGGTTTCGTCTCGAAGGAAGCCGCTGCGATACTGGACTTGAACGCCGAGCGACGAGCCTGGGAGATCATCGATGCGGTCGAGAAGGCAGTTACGCGTTACCACAGTCGACAAAGCCCTGAAGAGTGGACGCGCGCGCTGCTGATGGCTGCGCTGGCGACGTTCCTGCTGGTCTGTGCACTCTATCTGCTGCGGTTACTGTACCGCCGGCTTGTGCAGTGGATCGACGCGTGTTCGGAGGCGGGCATAACGGTCGCCGGCCAGCGACTCGGGTTCCGCAACGCCATACGATTCGCTGCCTTTCAGCGACGTACGGTCCGGCTTCTATACATCGTCCTGAATGCGTTCCTTGTGCTCGCCTATCTACAGTCCATCTTCACCATCGTTCCACTCACCCGCGGTTACGCTCTCAGCATGATCGGCTATCTACTCGACCCGCTACATTTCGTCTGGCAGGGTCTGCTTAAAAATATCGGCGATTTCTTCTTCATCGTCGTGATCATCGCGCTCGCAAGGCTACTGCTGCGCGGCATCCGTCTGCTGCTGACCGAGACCGCCTCAGGTTCGCTGGTGCTGCCGGGAATCGCGCGGGGTCATGCTGATCCCCTTTACAAGATCCTGCGCCTTGTCGTGATCGCGATCACGATCGTCATGGTCTATCCCTATATCCCCGGGTCGAGCAGTGCCGCTTTCCAGGGTGTCAGCCTGTTCGCCGGCGCTCTCTTCACGCTTGGCGCGTCGAGCGCCGCCAGCAACTTCATCGGGGGGGTCTTACTGATCTTCTCGGGATCCTTTCGGGTCGGCGACAGGGTCAAGATCGGCAACGTGGTGGGCGATGTGGAGGAGTCAACACTGTCGCTCACGCGCCTGCGCACGTCCAAGAACGAGCTGGTGACCTTCGCCAACGGGAACGTTCTGGCCCAGAGCATGGTCAACTACAGCGCCATCGCAAAGAAGGATGGCGTGATTTTCCACACGAGCATCACGATTGGCTATGACGCGTCCTGGCGCAAGGTCCATGAGCTGCTTATCGGGGCGGCACTGAGCACGCAACACGTGCTCGACGAGCCCGCACCCTTCGTGCTCCAGACCTCGCTCAACGACTTCCACGTGAGCTACCAGATTAATATCTACACACGCGAGGCGAACCGCATGATGTGGATTCTGAGCGAGCTTCACCAGAACATCCAGGACGCTTTTATCGAGGCAGGTGTGGAGATCCTCTCGCCGTCCTACGCGGCCCTGCGCGATGACAACTCCAGCGCGGAATCGCACGACGACGACTCCTCGTGATTTATGCTATTTCAGATCTCCATTTTTATCTTTCATATAAAACTCCTGTAATCTTGCGTAGCGAGCACTTTGCCCGACTGCATGCGTTATGTGTAAAACAAATGGATTGGCTGAGTTATCTTCCCTTTATTCAACCCACAGAAAAAGAATTAAAGGAAAATATAACTACTGGTAACGAACGGTTTGCGCAGGTATCGATTCATGGGGTGGGCGAGAATCTGTTGGTTTCAGTACTCGGGGATGGATTCGATGAATTCGCAACGCTCTTTCACTTCTTCCTGCCCATGATCTCTGCCAAATCCAGAAACCACCATTTTCAGGACCCGACTATCGATTTCATAATCAGAATGCGCTACCCCGGGGTTGGCAAGCTCGCTTGCGCCAAAGAGGAAACTTCTGACCTCGGCTATCTGAATAGTAACGTTGGTAACGACCGGGCATAATCGCGAGTCAATATAGCGGTGAGCATATTTCGGACTAACAGAATAGCTGAAGAGGTCGTTTGGATCACTAAAAGCCACGATCTGCAGCCTTTCAAAAAACCGCTCATCATATCTATCACCTTCAGATGCACAAACAGATCTTGTCTGGTCGTGCACTTCCGGTAATTCCTGCCCGAGTTGTAACAGCGGCAGCTGATTGGAGAGCATGTATATATACATGGGCCTGTTTTTGAAATCGTCACTAACTGCTTGATACTCTGATAGCTTTGCTACGTGTTGCATCGACTGCTGCAGGGCATCCAGACTGATGCGGCTACCTAGACTGTGACTTATAATGGCGAAATTACTTTGGTCGATCTGCGACATGTAGCTGGAATCGTCAATCTTGCAGATCTTTTCCTCATTATTCGGCAAATTTTCCCATTTCGCACTCATGACCCAGCAAATCGCCTGGGTGACCGACAGCTGGATCGGCGCCCGGTATTTGGTGTTGTACATCAACGCGTCGGGGACCGTGTTATTGATGAAAGTTTTCATTGTGTGGTTGAATGGTGCACGTCTCGCAGAAGCCTCGGTCGAGTAGTCAAAACTCAACAACTGCTTTTCGGTATCAACAATTGAATCCCAGGTCAGTTCATAAAACAACATTTCCTGCGAACTTTGAAGTGTCATGTAGCGATGAATTTTTAGTACGCCCAGGCTATCCGGGTATGCCGGATGACTCAGCTGAATCGTTTTTATCGTTTCGTCCGTATTTTCGAAGCCATACTCTTCGACCAGGCCATCCTGCAAGCGGCGTGAATAACCGGGTGCATGGTTGCCGATCCCGTGCACCATCAAAACCTTGAGCTTGTCCGAATCACTCGTTCCTGAAGCTGGCTCATTTTCAGCCTGAATCAGGCTGTCGAGTCCGTCAAACGAGCGACCGGTAATCCAGCATTGACGGGTATCTTCGGTTTCCTGCTCCAGATAGGCCTGGGTAATGCCTTTCGAGATACTTGAACAGCCAGTTAAAAACGCAATGGTCAATACAAGCCAACAGGCGGTTAACTTCTTTGTGGTCATAACTAAATTTCCTCCTGCGAGAGTCTTCCTGGATCGCTTTGCTCCTTCCACGTAGCCAGCTTTCTCAGGCTTAAGCGTCGGCTGTGCATTCGACCCGTTTGCGATTGACTTGCTGACAACTCGTTATTGATACTTAGCATGTCAGTACCTTACCCAGCCAACGACCAGCAAGATAATCGATCCCATAGGTGGCGACTAAAAAGCCCAGGTTAAACCAACTTGCCAACCAGATTGCTTCGCGTCGTACTTAAAATCGTTTTGATCATAGTCGAGGTCAAACTGACGATAACCGACCACGGTGTCAATTTCCTTCGTCCATCGATAGCCTAGATTGGCACTGATGTCATAGAAGCTTTTTGCATTAACATCGAAACCACCATAACCGACGCCGCCACTCATATAAAAATTGGAGTCAGTGATAGGAAATTTCCCCCTGACACCGATGACGGGATCAAACCAGGATTCCGTGTTATCTCCCGACAGGTTCAATTCAGGAATTTGCGATTTTAGTTTGATGTCTGCATCAATTTGCCACCAGCGTACACCGGCCATCAGGTCGACATTCATGGCATTCTCCTGGAGAACGCTATATGTATAGGCCACAGTGATCATAGTTGTTTCAGTCGACGATCTCACCTTGGTACTGGTGCCAGCATCGATTTTTTCCGTGGAAGTTATATCACTGTAGAAAATGTCTGTGTAAATCCCGTTAAGACCTTTCTTCGCATCGAGAATCAGCATAAACGATGAATCGGTATCGGAGAGAGCATCGGAGGCAGAGATATCCACGTCCGATGATGGCACGCCCTTTAAAGGACCGACATCTCCTTCAAAGCCGGCAAACCAGATATAAGGGCTTAGGCGAAATTTCCAGTCGTCGTCGGCGAGGACATTGCTACCGGTGATAAGCAGGCTAGATGTTATAATTGCAATATTCGTTAAACCAATTTTCATGTCACTGCTCCGTTAAATTACTTGCCTGTACATCGCGACATATTGGTAGGAACGTCGCACGATATCTTCGACTTACTGTTGCGACAATTGCGCGGTGAAGGAGTCAACGCCGCTACTGGATACCGGGGTTGACGCCATTGCTGAGGCAGATAGTTGCACATACCCACCCGACAACAACATCGTGAAGACCAGGAGCCTGATTTTATTTTTAAAAGTCATCATTTCTCTCCGATACAGCTTTCGCTGCAATCATTTCCCGGTTGAAAAAAATTATGATGCACCAGGGTTATTTTACTGTTCTTGATCCAAATCAACTGCCTACGGCTTGATAGATACTACTGTGAATCGCAGTCGTGGAAATTCATCGTCTAGTGCTAGCTCTAAGCAACACACCCGAAAGTGTTACTACTTGGCAATCTAGCTCGCACCTCGCTATCTCTAGCAATGAAACCACCACTGTGATTGAACAATACCTCAATAAATAAGCACTGTGTGCACAGCATCCATCGGCTCACAAAGGGATGAAGTAAATGAAAACCAAAAACCTGTCTTTGATTTCATTGCTGCTGGCAGTAGCAGCCTGTGTATTTTCTTTTGAGGCTGTTCATGCCGCCACCTGGTCGCCTGTCACCGGGGAAGAAAAACTAACAAAACTGGTGAGTGGCGCTACGGCTCAAATAGAAATTAACCCCGATGTCACCGTCACTGGGAAATACTTTGCTGATGGCACTGCAAAAATTGAAGCCTGGGGAGAAACCTTCGATAGAACCTGGCGAGTTAAAGGGGATGATCAGGTCTGTTACACCTCTTTCACTGAAACCAACTGCTTCACCTTTGAGCAAGATCTGGAAAAGCCTGATAACTATCGCGTCAGGAATATTGAGACAGGTTCCTACATATACTTTCACGTGGAGCCGGGCGAAATGACTGTTGCAACGGGTGAACTGCCAGATGATGGAGAAGGCGGTCTGGCCAGACCCTCTGCTCAGGATATAGCAGCCGAGTTATCCAATCCGAATTCCACATTGGGTACGATGAACTTTCAATTTGACCAAATTGCCTATGATGGCGATTTGCCCGATGCTGATGATCAAAACGCTACCCGAATTACTTTTCAGCCTGCGCTTCCTTACCCTTTATCGGATACCACTAACTTATTTGTGCGGCCAGCGATCCCCATGATTGTCCAACAGGATGTACCAGACGGCAGCGGCGACTACGATACCAAACACGGTGAGCTTGGTGACATTAGTTTCGATGCCGCCATCGGTAAATCTTTACCCAATGGGTTGGTATTGCTTGGCGGCATAGTGGGCACACTACCTACCGCAACTGACGATGATTTAGGGCTTGACCAATGGCTGCTGGGGCCTGAATTTGCGGTGGCCTTACTGCGCCCCTGGGGAGTTGCCGGTGTATTGCTGACTCACCAGTGGGATGTTGCCGGTGAAGATGATTACGATACCAGTATTACAGGGGGCCAATATTTTTACGCGGTCAATATGGGCGGTGGCTGGCAAATAAATGGTTCCCCGACTTTCTCTTATAACCACGAAGCCAGGAACAGCGACAATAAGTTATCGTTGCCTTTAGCCGTTGGTGTGTCCAGAACTGTTCTCTTCAACGGTCGGCCGTGGAAATTTGGTCTGCAATACTGGCACTATGTTGAGTCACCGGATGATTTCGGACCGGACTACCAGATTCGCTTCTCTGTTTCACCGGTGGTGGCACTACCGTGGTGATTTTTATATGCATTCCAAAGAAAAAGGATAACCTAATGAAGAAACACACAATGCTTTTTACCGTCTGCCTTGCCGCTTCGCTCTTTGTTGCGACGCAACTGTGGGCGCAGGAAGTTTTACCTTTTCCCGAACCTCCATCAGCCAGTGTGGCCGGGAAGACCCTGAAGGATTCAAAGCACCAGTGGCGTAAAGCTGATAATCATTTGCCCGCGGATGCGCCCAACATCGTTATATTTATGACCGACGATGCGGGTTTTGCCAATTCGAGCACCTTCGGCGGGCCTGTTAATACGCCTACGCTGGAGCGGCTGGCCAATACGGGTATCAGCTACAACAGGTTCCATACCACAGCACAATGTTCTGCTACGCGCGCGAGTCTGCTGACCGGGCGCAATCATCATCGGGTGGGTGCCGGCCAGATAGCGGAACTGGCGTCGGACTGGGAC
>Ga0255040_10000111_pt1 | contig 17669 bp, 14 predicted proteins | sample BC1_12_2_MG_FD_181711 | JGI IMG/M metagenome (GOLD analysis project Ga0255040, IMG submission 181711) | Seawater microbial communities from Strait of Georgia, British Columbia, Canada - BC1_12_2 | ecosystem: Environmental > Aquatic > Marine > Strait | place: Canada: British Columbia | collected... | reverse complement strand
GAGACGACGATTTTATCGTCACCGACATCCTCCGGGCCAGCGGCATAGTTGAATAACAAAAACAGCCCGACGCCGGCCGCGAGGAAGTGCAGCAATGGCTCACGCATCACCGCGCGCATCGAATCAAACACAGTGACGCCCTCCCCCTGTACTCTGAACCTGGTGCCGAGCTACGTTGTTCTACGGCGTGTACCAGATTGGCGAAGTATAAGCACGGTCTTGTGTCGATACCGGCGCCCCTTCGGGAATCGGGATGCCGAAGCGAAACGCTTCAATCGTCGACCAGCGTGGCGTTGGAATCTCGAGCACGCGCGCGTAATAAAATGCCCGCTGTTCGGCATCGAAGTCGGGATCCGTCCAGACGGTTGCAAGCTCGGATGCACCAATCGAATTGGTGAAATTTGCGGTCTCTGCATCCACCGTATTACCGACTGCCGGTAGTTTGCCGTCAGCGCCCGGCGTGCGATCGCCGGACCAGGCGACATCGTAGACTTTCTCGTGCGTATCGCCGCGGCTATCGAGCCAGCCTTTGATGATCTGGATACGATCGAGGTTGCCGCCGATGGGATCCCTGAGCGCATACACCATGAACGTCGGTGAACTGTCGCCATCATGGGCGCGCAGATCACCGCCCATCGGCACGCCTTTCTGGTAGCCCGCGAATGCCGGGTTGCGGCTCGCCATATCGGCATCGGTGTAATCCCAGCCGCCGAAGAACCTGACCATTATGCGAGAGCCAGTGGTCGCATAGACTTCTTTGCGAGACATCGCATCGAACAGCGCTTCGCGCGAATTGTCTTCTGCATATACGGCAGCGAGACCTGACGCCACCATGCCCCAGCCCATGATCGTCCCTGCCGAACTCTCCAGGAACGGGTGCTCCATGCGCTCCGGCTTTGGTTCGGCGCCGGTATGTTTGCCGAAGAAGTTATCCTCCTGTGCGGTCGCCAGGCCCGTGTGGCTGTCGGTAGAGCCCACCATGCCGAATTTGTACGGGTTGGTGCCGAGACGCGCCTCAAGCACCAGGCCATTCTTCAGCGCTTCGCGTGCATACTCGCCAGCCAGCATGTCGTCGGTTTTCGGTGTGGGATTCGTATCCAGATTGCCGATGTCCCATGTCTCGTAATCAGCAAATTCATCGTCGGGTGACAGGTACGGATGTGCTTCGCCATCGCCCTTGATCTGGGTCGCTTCGTACATCGGTTCCCATTTAATGCGTTGCTCGACGTACTCCTTATCGAGCCGCTTGCCATCATATTGTGCGCGGACCGGGAACATGATGCCGTTTGCAAGATTGCCGTTATGTGCAAGCGCAAGTACGTCGCCGCCGGTTTTTTCCTCGTAAGATTCAAGCCATTTCCACAAGTCACGCGGATTCGGACTGCCATATGGCGGATAGGTCGTGTACGGCACCATTTGCGAGGCCTTGTCGGCATCGTCGCGATATATAACAACGCGATGCATGTTGTTGCCGGTCACCAGCGAGGTCCATTCGTAGCCGATAAACGCGGTGAACTGGCCGGGGTCGTTGTATTCCTCCGCCGCCTCGATATTCCGCTGCCAGACGGACTTGAACTCGGGCGTGTCCGGCCAGTACATCAATGACTCAGGGAAATTGCCGTTCGCAAACAAGCCAATCATTTCATAAGCGACCGCCGGGCCGTCGCCAGACATGATCCGGTCGTACCAGTCCCTGCCCTGTGGATCCGACAAAATGGCTGGCTTGCCGGCAAACAGGTCAGCGAAGAAACCCACGTTGTCGGAGTGATCGGAAACGACCAGCCAGTCGAGTGGTCGCGACAATTTGACCGGAATCCCGGTGGACGACGTAACCTCATCGCCGCGTGCGAAACGATAGGCATCCTCAGGCGTCAGGCGAGCACCGAACGCACCGGCGTCAAACGAATTACCCGTATGCAAGTGGGTGTCACCCCACAGCGGGAACGTGGGGAAAGACCGTCCGGCGTAGGGAGAATAGCTGGTGCCGGTGTATTGACCGGACAGCATGTCCTCGGGATTTTCAGGCGGCGGAATTTGTGCGTTTGCTGACAGCGATGCGACAAAAAAACCCAGAATGAATGATGAATTGATGATCGAACGGTAAGCGAGTTTCATTATTCTTCCTTTTCTTATCAATTGACTAGCGTGCCATAACTCTATAGCGTGCCGCTGATTATTAGACAAAATCCAAAGCGCGGCGCTGATATTAGACTAATTCCAAGAATTTAGTTACTTTTTCCGGCCGCACCAATGCTCCGCCAATTCGAAACAGGAACGACTGGTGAATGGCGGATTGTATGGCTAATCTTCAAACAATGTTATCTCGGGAACTATCTATGAAATACGTAACCTCTTTCATGTTTGCCCTGGCTTTAGCCGCTTGTGGCGGTGAGTCCGTCACGGAGACAGCCAGTGACGATTCGTCTGCCACAGAAGAGTTTTCGGTCTCTGACACGGGTGTGAAAACCAAGAATGTCGAAGGATTCGGCGGTGTAATCGCTGAAAGTTACCAGGACTCGCAGGAGTGGTGGCCACCTGAGCAAAGGCCGAAAGCGGGCTCTCCGAACGTCATCATCTTCCTGCTCGACGATGTCGGTTTTGCCCAGGTTGAAAGTTTTGGTGGCCTGATCAGTACGCCAAACATTGACGGTCTTGCCGCAAACGCATTGCGCTACAACAATTTTCATACGACAGCCCTTTGCTCTCCATCACGTGCTTCATTGATGGCAGGGCGCAATCCGCACTCCATAGGACTTGGCAGTCATGCTCTAACGGCAATGGGATTCCCGGGCTATAACGCGGTTATGCCGGAGTCCGCGAAGTCGGTTGCGAACTACCTCCAGGAGGAGGGATACGTCAACTACGCACTCGGCAAATGGGATCACACGCCGCTGTACGAGGTTTCACAAGTAGGTCCATTTGATCGCTGGCCGAGTGGCGAGGGCTTCCAGCACGCGTATACATTCATGGCGGCGGACGTGCACCAGTTCGTGCCCGTCATGTGGAACGACCACACGCCTGAGCCATACCGCAAGTCGGTGCATCTTGATCAGGATCTCGCGGATCGTGCGATCGAATGGATCACGGGACACAAGTCGATCAAACCCGATCTGCCTTTGATGATGCTGTGGGCATCAGGTTCCATGCACTCACCGCACCACGCGCCCGACAGCCATATCGACAAATACAAGGGCAAATTCGACATGGGCTGGGATAAGGCCCGCGAACAGATTCTCGAGCAGCAGAAAGCACTCGGCATCGTTCCGGAAAATACGGCTCTGACGAAACGCATCGATCAAATCCCCGCATGGGACTCGTTACCCGACGAAGAAAAAGCGCTGTACGCGAGACAGATGGAAGTATTCGCGGCGCAAATGGAATGGGTCGATTTGCAGATTGGACGTGTTGTCGATGAACTCGAGAGAATCGGTGAACTCGATAACACCCTGATTTTCGTCACCGCCGACAATGGCGCAAGCGGAGAAGGCGGATTGGCGGGCACATTCAACGAGACATACGTTTTAAACGGGCTGCAAACGCCGCTCGAGGCCAACCTGCGCGCGCAAGAAGACTGGGGTCGTGAGAACACCTACCCGCACTACCATGCTGGCTGGGCCATGGCGGGCAAAACGCCATTCCGTTACTTCAAGCAAAGCGAGCATCGTGGCGGGCAGCAGGATCACCTGGTCGTGCACTGGCCTGATGGAATCGAGTCGAAGGGCGAGATTCGCAGCCAATACCATCACATCAGCGATATTGCACCAACAATTATGGAAGCGGCGGGCATCGAAGTGCCGGACGAAATCTACGGCGTCGAGCAGCAGCCGATGGACGGCACCTCGCTGATGTACTCCTTCGACAATGCAGATGCGCCGAATCGGAAAGAACGTCAGTACTACGAAATGTTCGGCAACCGGGCTATATGGGCCGACGGCTGGAAGGCCGTCACCTTGCACGCAAATCGCATGCCCTGGGACGTCAATGTTGTGCTGCCATTCGAGAATGACGAATGGGAGCTGTATCACGTTGCCGAGGATTTCTCGGAAAACACTAATCTGGCAGAACAGAATCCGGAAAAACTGGCGGAAATGATTGCCATGTTTGACGAGGAAGCCTGGAAGTACAACGTCTATCCGCTTTACGACGACATGATCCAGCGCCTGGGTGCGCAGCAGGATCGCTTGTTCGGCGATCAAAAAGAATTCGTCTACTTTGCACCTGGCGCGGTCCGCATTGCCGAAAAATCTTCTGCGCCGGTGAAGAATCGTGCGCATACTATCGAGACCAGGATCGACCTGACTGGCGAAGAAGAAGGCGTTATTGCTGCAGTTGGTGGCATGACCGGTGGATACACGATGTTTATCAAGGATCACCGCTTGTACTTCGATTACAACTTCCTCGACGGCGTGCACTACATCATGAATTCCTCGCCGCTACCGCGTGGAGTTACGGACCTTAAGTTCAACTTCATCAAGACGCAGAACTTCGGTGGTACTGGAGAACTCTACGTGAACGACGAGAAAGTTGACGAGGTGGAGATGCCACAGATGCATATCGCCACCTACTCCCTCGCAGAGACCTTTGATATCGGTCGCGATACGGGTACGCAGGTTTCGGATCTGTATACCGGCATATTCAAGTTTAATGCCGGCCTGGATCGGGTGATCATCACCGTGTCTGACGAGAACACGGTACCGCCGCGACAGCTGCCAGCGAATTATTACTGATTGGCGATTGCTAAGGGACGGGGTCAGAGCCGGGCTCTGACCCCCTACCCGAATCTCGTCAATCGGGCATATACCGTTGACATATGCCGCTGCTGCGGCATAGTGGTATATACATTAGGTATATACCGAGGTTTGAATGGCCAAATCAACAGTCTTTATGAACAACAAGAGTCAAGCTGTGCGGTTGCCGAAGCCGGTTGCGCTGCCAGAAAGCGTAAAGAAAGTGGATATCGTCAAAGTCGGCCGGGCACGGGTGATTACGCCTGCCGGGGAGAACTGGGATGTGTGGTTCGATCGCGAGGGCGTTTCCGAGGACTTCATGCCTGAACGAGACCAGCCGGGCGATCAAGAGAGGGAATCTCTGTAATGATCAAATATATGTTGGATACCAACATATTAATTTATGCAATCAAGAACCGGCCGAAGAAAGTCCGGGATGCGTTCAAGAGGCATTCCGATTACCTTTCCATGTCCTCCGTGACGCTGGGAGAGCTGATTTACGGGGCCGAGAGATCCGCTCAAGTCACACGCAATCTTCAAGACATAGAAGGCCTGGCCGCACGCATGGATGTACTTCCGTTCGATTATCAGGCGGCAACACATTTCGGCCAGGTTCGCGCCGAACTCTCGAAAACGGGTAAACCCATAGGCCCTTACGATTCGATGATCGCCGGGCACGCGCGTGCGCTTGGATTGATTCTCGTGACCAACAACATGCGCGAGTTCAAGCGTGTTCCGGGTCTGCGCGTGGAGAACTGGACCCGATAAAAAAGCATTGAAGTTCCGATCTCACGCAACAAAAACGACCGCGCCGGGCAGCCCGTTTCGGAAAACGACGCCGCTGATCAGGAGGAATCAAAGTCCTGGAATACGTTGCTATGCTCTACGCGGTTGCCGGCTTCTTCACGTTGAACAGCACGGCGTACAGCATGGGCACCACGCCGAGCGTCAATACCGTGCCGAATGCCAGGCCATTTGCAATGATCAACGCCAGCGAGTAGAAGACCGGGTCGCGGCTTATGATCAACGGCATCACTCCAAGAATGGTGGTGATCGTGGTCATGCAGATGGGACGAAAGCGCGACACCGTCGCCTCCACTATCGCCGTGTACGGTTCCCGGCCCTCATTACGCTCAATGTCGATTCGGTCGATCAGCACGATGCCGTTATTGATGATGATACCGGCCAGGCTCAGGAGGCCCAGAATGCCGAAGAAATCGAAGGGCGCGCGAAAGAGAAACAGACCGACGAGGGCGCCGACGAAGGCCAGCGGCAGGGTGAACAGGATAATGCCCGGTCGCCGGATGGAGTTGAACTGCCAGATAAGCAGCACCACGATGAGTAAGCCACAGTGGGGCAGATACTTGAAGAGCTTGGGCATGGTTTCCGCCTGCTGCTCGATCTCGCCGCCCACCTCCCAACGGTAGTCTTCAGCGAGGCCCAGCGCTTCGATCTCGGGCCTGATCGCCTCAAGCAGTTCGGGCGCCTTCAATACCTCGTGTTTGAATTCCACGGTAAGCGCCTGCTCCTGGTTTCGACGAGCGACACGACTGAAATCCCACTCCCCCTGGATATCCGCTATCTGAATCAGGGGCACATCAGTGCCTTTCCCGGCCCCATAGACGCGGATGTTGAAAAAGTCACTGCCCTCGGCGCGTTCTTCGTCCACAGACTGCATGACGATCGGGATCGCCTGATCGCCTTCGCGGTACTCGCTGGCCTTGATGCCGTCGATGTAGGCCTGGAGAGAATAGGCCACCTCCAGGGACGAAATCCCGGCGCGGCGCGCCCGCGCCTGGTCGACCATCACCGGCGCCTTCATGACGGTGTTCTCCCAATTGTTGCGAATGTCGGTGGTGCCGGGCATGGCCCGTACCCGATCTGTGAGTTCCACACCCTTGGCGTAGAGCTGCCAGGCATCGGGTCCATAGAGGCGGATCTCCAGGAACCCCGGCTCCGGTCCGCTCGTCCACATCTGCTTCACCCGACCCTCCACCTCAGGAAGCGACGCGGCGATATGGGAGCGTACCCGCTCGGCCACCTCGACCACCTGATCGCCGGTCTCGGTGTTGGCGATGATGAAGGCTCGGTGGGGGTCAGGATCAAAGGGCGCCAGCACCAGCACGAAACGGGGACCGCCGGTGCCCACGTAGGCAATGGTGCCGGTGATCTCCGGGTTGACGCTCTCATCGGAGAGCCAGCCCGTTAAACGCTGCACCGCTTCGTCGGTGGCCTCGATACTGTAACCCGCCGGCAGGTCAACGTAGACCAGGAACTGGTTACGGTCGCTGTGCCCAAACATTTCCCGCACCAGCTTGGATCCAACGTAACCGCCCCCGACGAGCACCGCGAAGGTGGCGAGGAGCACCAGGTAACGCTTGTCAAGCACACGATTCAGCAGCGCACGGTACATGACATAGATCTTGCCGGAGTATGGGTCGTCGGCTTGACCGCCAGCGTCTGCCTTGGGGCTCACCTTCATGAACTGGAAGCACATGAAAGGAGTCATGTACATGGACAAAAACCAGGAGCTCAACAGCAGGATGGTCACCACCACGGGCAGCGAGTAGGCGTACTCGCCTGTTTGTCCCGTGAGCAGCAGGATCGGTACGAAGGCCAGGATGGTGGTGAGGGAGGACGTGAGGAGCGGAACCGCCAGCGTCCCCGCCGTGTTGAGGCAGGCTGTGCGCCGTTCTTCGCCGCTCTCAAGCCGGTTACGAATGTCCTCCGCGGTGACGATGCCGTTATCGACCAGCATGCCCAAGGCGATGATGGCGGATGCGATGGAGATACGCTCCAGCTCGATGCCGGCGAAGCGCATGATGATCAGCCCCATCAGCATGGTCATCGGTACGAAGGAGCCGACGATCAGTCCCGTGCGCAGGCCGAGGAAGACCACCACCACGATCAGCACGATGACGAGGGTCTGATAGACGTTGGTCAGGGCGCCATCGACCGCCTTCTGGACCAGATCGGGCTGATAAGTCGCGAAGTCGAGCACGTAGCCGATGGGTAGCCGAACCTCGAGATCGCGCACCTTGGCGGTGAGACGTTCGCCGAACTCCACCGCGTTCACGCCGGGGGTAATGGAGACACTGATAACGATCGCGCGTTTGCCGTTGTAGTAGGCGAGGTCACTGGCCGGCTCCGCGAAACCGCGCCGGATGCGCAGCAGATCCTTGAGCCGTACCGACTGCTCGGTTCCCGGCACCGCGATCAAGACATTCTCGATGTCCTCGACTGAGCGGAAGTTGCCGCTCGGTTCGATGATCACGTCCTGGCCGGCGATGGTGTAGCGCCCGCCAGGTAGCACGACGTTTTGGTTGCGCAACGTCTGGATAATGTCCTGAATGCTTACGCCGAGTTGGGCCAGCTTGGCGGTGGAGAATTCCAGGAACACCTGTTCTTCGTGGACACCCCACAGCTCCACCTTGCGGATGCCATCAAGCTCGTAGAGTCGATCGCGGATATCGCGCGCCGCCTCGCGCATCTCCCCCATGGTGAACCCCTCGCTCCACAGGGCGATGGTCGCCACGGCAACGAGGCCGAATTCATCGTTGACGAAGGGGCCGATGGTGCCGGCCGGTAAGCTAGGCGCGAGATCCAGCATCCGGTTGCGCACCTTCTGCCAGATTGCATCCACGTCGTCGTACTCGTCCGCGGTGTCTGCATGAACGACGGCCACACCGCTCTTGGAGTCCGACCAGATGTCCTCGATCTCGGGCATGGCGCGCAGCTCGTTTTCGATCCGCCGGGTGATGAGCTGCTCCACATCCTCCGGCTTCAAACCGGGGAACTGGGCGCCGACCACAACCTCGCGGATGACAATGGGCGGGTCTTCCTGGCGCGGGAAGTTCACAAACTGCGACAGGCCCGCGACCATCACCAACGTGACAAAAACGATGGTCAATCGCGAGGCATCAAGGCCGAAACGTGTAATGCCGTTCATGACGTCCCTTTATCCGCTTAGGTGCCGTGGGACGGGTTCAAGAGCGTCACCTGCTGGCCGTCTCTCAAGAACGGCACACCGGCCACGACGATCACGTCGCCGGGGGCGACCCCGGTGGTGACGATGAACCGGTCCCCTACCAGACCACGGCCTTGCACCGCCGTCTTGCGCACCGTTGAGGTTTCAGTGTCATACAAGAAGACGTGACGATCATCGGTCGCCAGACCCGGTGCCAGTGCTTGCAGGGGCACCAGGTACCCGGATTGTCCCTCCTCCTCGAGGGCAAACAGCAGCGTCAGTTCCGCCGTCATGCCCGGTCGTACCGCCTCGTCCGCATCGGTGATGGTGGCTTTGACAGGGAAGGCGTTGGCGCTGGTCGCGGCCGAGCCCACCTCGGAGACCACCGTCTGGTACACCGTGTTGGCCAGTCGCACTTCGCCCCTTAACCCTAAGTAGACGTCGGCGATCATATTCTCCGGGATGGCGACCGTCGCCTCCATCGCCCCCTCGACGAAGACGTCGAACACGGGCTTGCCGCGGTGCACCTCCTCGAAGGCCTCGACATGCCGTGCCGAGACCACGCCGTCAAAGGGCGCCCGGAGCTCCGCATTCCGCAGGTCGCGGCGGGCGAGATCAAGCTGGGCACGGCTGAAGCTGACGTTCTGCCGGTTACTTTCGAACGCGGCGCGCGCCTGGTCAACCGCCCGCTGCGTCGTCGCGCCGGGGTCCTGGGCTTGAATGCGCTGCTCGCGGTCGTAGGCGGTCCCTTTCTCTTCAAACTGAGCCTCGGCCCGCGACAAAGCGGCCCGAGCCGACTCCACGTTGAGCTCGAACGGCTGCTTGTCCAGCACAGCCAGCACCTGGCCTATCTCGAATCTGTCGCCCGCAGTTGCCCGGACCTCTTGCACCAGACCCGACACCTCGAAGCTCAGGCTTGAGTTATCCACCGGCTCCACGGTTCCGGGGAACTTGCGCAATTGACCGGAGGCCCGTTCGGCAACCAGGATGGTCTTGACGGCCCGAGCCTGCTCGACAGGTTCGGCAACCTCTCCCCCACACGCGCCGACGAGGAGGGCCAAGAGAGAAAAATTGATCAGCCTATGCATCACTTTATTCCTTGCACAGTGTCGTTAATCCTGTTGCCTGTGTTATTCAGTTTCGGGCAACTCTTTGCGCCAATACTTGGTGCGCGTGCGGAGTTGTTGTTTGTCTTCGTCGGCGACGTACTCTGCAACGTTGCGCTCGCCGCCTGTTTGGTAACCGCCGCCTAGAGCTTTGTACATTATAATAAGGTTGGTCGCGACATCACCGATGGTAGCGCTTAAGGCGTCTTGCTGTTGGAAAAGGAAATCGAGCGTGTTGAGCACGCGATTGAAGTCGGTGGTGCCTTCGCGGTATTGAATCATCGAGAGCTCTACCGAGCGCTCGGCCGCCGCCACGCTTTCACCGAGATACCTGGCCTGATCGTGGGCCTTCAGGTAGGCAACGATGGCGTTCTCCGTCTCGGCCAGGGCAGACAGCACCGTATTCTGGTAGTTGACCAACAGCTGTTGGAAGCGGGCGTCCTGTACGCGAATGTTGTTCTTGATGCGTCCATAGTTGAGCACGTTCCAGGAGAAGAACGGTCCCAGGAAACCGGTGGTGCTCTCTGAGTCAAACAGATTGCTGAGCCCGCTGTCCATCGTAAAGCTGGACTCACTCGAATCACTGGTACGAAAGCCTACTGAACCTACCAGCGAAAAACGTGGATACAGGTCGGTGATGGCGAAACCGATCTGGGCGCTTTGGGTTGCCAGGAGCCGCTCGGCCCGTCGGACATCGGGACGGCGGCGGAGTAGCTCGGCCGGCACAGCCATTGAGACTTCAGGTGGCGCAACGGGAATCGGCGCCGGGCCCTCGAGCAGATCGCCCAAGCTCTGCGGCGTCAAACCTAACAGCACCGCTAGCGCATTTTGGGACTGTCGCAAAGCGGATTCCAGCAAGGGAACCGCGGCTTCGGTATTGCCGAGGACTGCTCTGGCCTGCTGTACATCGAGCTCGGTGACGGCACCGTTCTGGAATTTCACGTCGGCGATACGCAGCGCACCTTGCTGGGTCACGACATTGTTTTGCACCAGCGACAGGCGATCCTCGAAGGTGCGAATCAACACATAAGAGCGCGCGACTTCGGCCGCCAGCGCCACCATCACATCATCGTAGTCGGCGATCGAAGCATCCAGATTGGCGTCTGCTGACTCGATCAGACGCCGAAACCGCCCCCAGAAGTCGAGTTCCCAGCCGAGATCAAAGGTGACCTCGGCGGTCTCGAAGCGACGATCGGCAAACAGCGAACCCGCCTCGTTCTCGCTGATCTTGACTTTGGCTGCACCGCCGTTGATTTGTTGGCTTTGTGGATACTTGCTGCCAATAGCGATCCCGAGATTTGCGCGGGCTTCCAGGATGCGCAGCCCGGCGATTCGGAGCGTGAGATTCTGCTGGTACGCCTGTTCAACGAGCGAGTTGAGAACAGGATCGTTGAAGGCCGTCCACCATTGCGCCAGGTCAGCCGATTGATTGTTCACCCGCGGCGTATCGATGTCGATCCACTGCTCCGACATAGGCGCTTCCGGCGTCTCGTAGTCGGGCCCCACGGATACACAGCCGCTAACAAGCATGATGAGCGTAGTTAGGCCCATCAAGCCTGCCAGCGTGTGCACGCTAAGCTGGCAGATGGAACCGGATTTCATCGATGCTGGCATAAGCGATCGCTCCCTTGCTGTCCTCATACTTATTTGCTGTGCACTATATTACAAATTACAAACTGGAGCGCGCCCACACCCCATTAGACGCTTGATAACGTCGCGACCTTGTGCCATCTCGGGATTGATCGCACTGGGCGTGAACCTCACTCATAACGGTACCCTCCCCGATCGCCAAACTCGGACGAAGCGTAAATTTTGCACGCGGCGATTGATGTCCGTAATTGCCGAATAAGGATGTGAGTCAGCAAGACCGCGAAACTACTGGATCACCTGGTCGCTGCGCAGCCGCTTGGCGAGCGAGAGTGCAAAGCGGTGGGCGACTTCCTCGACGCGGTAATCAGCGCCGAGTTCGAAATGGCCTTGGGTCGTCGCCCGGTAGACGAGTTTATCTCCTGTGGCGGGCTCATAAAGTGACGATTCCAATACGGCGTCGGCCTTGATAACCATGCTGCCGGGCACCACTTCGATGGCGTAGTTAGTGGTCAACGCTCTGGTGAAAGTTGCGTCCTCGTTCTGGACCACCTTTGTGACTGGGCCCGCGTGGAAAATTGTCTCTTCCTGACTTTTCCCGACCTGAGTTGCCCGGTCCAGGACTCTTGCGACGAGAACGGAATCGGCGCCGGTATTCTCAGCCATGGCAACCACCATCTCTCTGGTGAGTTCCGGCGCCCTCTGTCTGCTGAGCGAGTATGCGGCGATGCCGATGGCGCCGCCGTCCGTGATCGCCTCGGCGACAGTTCGCTCAAACGTGCGACGCGCATTGGAATCCGGCACGATCGCGACGACCAGCACGGTCTGGAACGGGACGTCTCGTGTGCGCGGTTGCTGCCATTCTCCGGTACTGTTGTACGAAGTTGTGGCACAACCTGCAGCCGCAAGGTAAAACATGCAGGCGCACAGAACGCCGACGATCCGATGGTTTTTCCTTAATGTCATTCGTGATTCACCTACTCTCAAACAAGAAAATGTTCTTCCAGTCGTTCTTCATTTTGACCACTAGCCATCCATTTGCCGTGGCTGCATTTAGCGACGCACGCAGCAAAAGATGTTCGCTTTGCGTCATAAGCAGCACTTCCGACCCATAATATCCTAACGTGCGCTTGCGGGGGTAAGGCAGACATCCTACTGCGGCAATTCCTTGTTTTTGTGAACCACTTCATCGTTCTCCAGCGGTAATTAGGTGACACTAACTACCTGAATTATCTGGCAAAAGGGGCTACGATGTTGACCTACCAGATTGAGAGGCAGCTTCCGGGCGGGTCATGGACCGTCCACCGTGACGGGAAGGGATTCAAAGACCCCGACGCGGCGTGGCAGCTGGTCTATGAATTTATGGCCTGGCTCCCGGGAACGCGGCTGCGGCTGCGCGCCTTCCGGGCCGACCCATACGAATCAACTACTAAATACCTCTACCCCAATCGGATCCAGGACTAACCCTTAACGTAAAGCTTGGTACGACCTCATTGCCCGCGGCTGTGCCGATGCGCCGCCCTTACGCATTCGCTTCAAACGGGATCTTCCGAACCTGCGAGAGATTTGCAGACTTTCTGGCCTGCCAGAGATCATAGTTATCCTGCATGGCCAGCCAACTCTCAGGAGATCGGCCAAGCGCCTTGGACAAGCGCAAAGCCATCTCCGGACTTACCGCGCTACGTTCCGAGACAATACGCGCCAAGGTAGAAGCGGCCACACCCAAGTTCTCAGCTAAGGACCTGATACTAATTTCGAATGGCTCGATATATGTCTCCCGGATAAATTCGCCCGGGTGCGGCGGATTATGCATAGCCATCAGTGATAGTCCTCGTAGTCCAATATGTAGGCGTTTCCATCTTTGAATTCGAAGGTCAGCCGCCAATTTCCGCTGACCCATATCGACCATCGATTCTTCGCCCGACCCTTGAGAGGATGAAGCCGATACCCCGGCACATCCATGTCATCGATTACTCGAGCAGTATCGAGAGCTGCTAACTGCAATCGAAGTCGACCCGCGTGTTTGGTCTGGATCCCTGCCTTGATTCCTGTTTCATAATATTTCCGCAGGCCCTTATGCTTGAACGACTTGATCACTACAGCATTATATTGTGTTGCGCAACACGCAACAAGTAGCATTATTTGATGCATTCCCCAAATATGCAAAAAGCCTCGTCGAAACGAGGCTTCCCGGGATTGGTTGCGGGGCAGGATTGGGTGCTTCGCACAGTCTTGGCGCCTTTGCCGATGCTACGCATCGGGGCGCCTGCGACCGAACCCATTTCGTGGTGCCACATGACTATCAGTATCTGTCTGAAACCGAAGACACCGCCCTCGCAGGTTCAAATCCTGACCGTAAAACAAAACGCCGGGCCACAGGGGTCCGGCGTATTTGTTTTTGGTAGCGGGGACGCGTTTGTTGGAAAACGTACATTTATATGCAAAGCTATTTCTGTTGGTCGCTTAGCGACCGGTGATATCCGGTCTAAACGTCCGCAGGTTCTATTAAATTAAAACAACAACTTACTAACCAAGTACCGTTTTCGGGAGGCAGGGGCTGGAATTCACAGGGTCGCCGGACGCGCCACCAATATATTTTTATAAAAATCACTCACTTATAGCGTGATAAAGTTGGCCAATGAATTATTCGGCGCTGCATGGCACAGATTACGCGGGGCCGCCTGGCCAAATCGAAGCAGTATGGCGAACTGCGACTGGACAACTAAATCGGGCTTCATGAGAATGTCATGCAATTACAACCAATACAGACCCCGCCGATCGAGAGAACAATAATGGTAAGACTAATACTTCGTTGCCAGGCACTGTTGCTACTTACGCTGGCTGTTCCGACGCTGGCCGATGCAGATGTGCTCAACGACATTCTTGACAGAGGTACGATCCGCATTGGCGTTGCGGAGTTTGCTCCATGGACGATCAAGACAAAATCGGGCGACCTGATCGGTTTCGAGATCGAGGTTGCCCGGAAGATCGCGTCCGACATGAACGTAAAGCCCGAGTTCATCGTCTACGAATGGGAGAAGATCATACCTGCACTCCAACAAGGTGAGATAGACGTCATTGCCGCTGGTATGGCAATCACACCGGGCAGGGCCCTGCAGGTCAATTTCAGTCAGCCGCTCGCGCAGACGGGTATTGGCCTCGCGACCAATATGGAAAAGACCAAGAACGTATCGGCGCTGAGACATCTCAATGACAGTCGTATCGTCATCTCCGTTGTAGCAGATACGCTCGCCCAAAGCGTTGCTCGAACCTTTTTCGAGAATGCAAAAATCAATGTCTATCCCACCGGCGATCTCGCCGAGGATGCAATCCTTAGTGGCCGAGCGCACGCATATGTGGCTACCGTCCCCGAGGTTAATTTTCTGGCATTGCAGAATTCCCGCAAAGTTGACCTGCCAATAGCAGAACCCCTCATGGCATCGAGCGAAGCTCTCGCAGTAATGAAAGGCGAACAGGAATTCCTGAACTTTCTCAATGCCTGGGTCGTCGCCCGACAGACGGACAAGTGGCTCGGTACGACACGCGATTATTGGTTCAAGACGATCGACTGGATGCCGGACGTAAAAAACTGATGTCGGTTACGTGGCAATTCGTGTTTTGCAAATTTGCGGTCGTCATCGCAATTGTGGCGCTCGTTGGCACGACAACATTTGCCCAGGAAGAAACGGTGGCGCCGGTCCCTGAAGATGAGGTGGCGCCGCTCGTTGAAAGCGAGGAGATCGTCGAACTAGAGGAAATCGAGGAAATCATAGTCGTCGCGCCGAAGCCAGGTGGCCGCAGGCGAGTGGATCGGGAATATGAAGACCCGGTACGGGCAAAGCTGCTGATGGATTTCTACAAAATGCAGCAAGATCAGGAAGAGTTCGAATGGCGCAAAGCTGGCGCCACGGAGAGCACCGCAAGAATAAAGTGGGGATATGACCCCAGAGACGACTACCGGATGCGCCGCGAGATGGACCTGCAGGATCTGTCTTGGGAAAGAAGCAAGCCGGCTACGCTATTCAGAATCGAGCTCTGAGTTCAAGCTTATAGTCGCGTTGCCAAGATTGGAGCCCGTTCACGGGATTCTGTCCCGCCGCGATTGTAATGCAGAAGCTGTTCGATCAAAGCCAATTCATCGATTCCCTTTCTATGTTCTCTATCGATCGCTAGAAGGCGAAATTACCATCGTTGCGGTTGCGCATCGCTGCGTGACTCCATTCTCGGCGAACAACCGCTTTCCGTCCCAAAACACCATTCGATCTTGTGCCTGGATTCATTTCGTGATCGGCAATCGTCGGCTCTTCAGGGCAAGGTCATATTGCTTATCTTGTGATTTCCTGCGCTATCAATGCATATGGAAGAAGAAAAAAGCGCGTCAGCACTAGGAAGCGCTATCCGCGACTTCATGAGATTGGAATCCGCAGGAGGAATCCTTCTGCTGATTTCGGCAATACTCGCGATGCTGGTCGCCAATTCGCCGTTATCACAATTATATGAGGCGCTCCTCGGCACGACCGTCGCTATTCAGGTTGGTGCACTGGCAATCAACAAACCCCTTCTCCTGTGGGTGAATGACGGCCTAATGGCTGTATTTTTCTTTCTAATCGGCCTCGAAATCAAGCGCGAAATAATGGAAGGAGAGTTGTCGTCTTTTTCGCAGGTAATCTTGCCTGGTGTGGGCGCGCTTGGCGGCATGATCGTACCTGCGGCAATCTACGCGTGGCTGAACTGGGGCGACACCGTTGCACTCGATGGATGGGCGATTCCTGTGGCAACGGACATTGCTTTCGCGCTGGCCGTATTGGGCGTATTCGGCAGTCGCGTGCCTGTTGCATTGAAGGTCTTTTTGCTCACGCTGGCCATATTTGACGACTTAGCGGCGATTGTCATTATCGCCCTGTTCTACTCGGGCGATCTGTCACTCACCGCTTTGCTCACCGGTGCCATAGCTCTCACTATCGCGTTTGCAATGAACCGCATGAGCGTGACTCGTACATCGAGCTAAGTCTTATTGGGTTTGGTTCTGTGGATCGCAGTATTGAAATCCGGCGTTCACGCGACGCTCGCCGGTGTCCTGATCGCTTTTTGTATACCCATGCGTGACAAAGGCGGTAGGTCTCCTCCACGAGACTTGGAAACCGACTTACATGGGCCCGTCGCATTCGCGATTCTGCCGATTTTCGCCTTCGCCAATGCCGGACTAGCTCTAAGCGGCATCTCCGTTGATGATCTGGTACAACCTGTCACCCTGGGTGCCATGGCCGGATTGCTGCTCGGAAAACCACTCGGGATATTGTCATTCGTCGGACTGGCCGTCGCGTTGCGATTTGCCCGGCTGCCGACGGGCGTCGATTGGCGTCAACTGCTCGGTGTGGCCTTCGCCTGCGGCATAGGTTTCACCATGAGCCTCTTTATTTCAGGATTAGCCTTTGAGCACGATTCCGGAGGCTACATCAGGGGGGATAGGCTGGGTATTTTGGTGGGTTCTCTCCTTTCGGCACTGGCAGCCTACATCGTATTGCACCTAAGTTTGCCCAAGCCGGTACGGACAGGCTGACCATCAGATTTTCGTTTTGGGGACAATGAGAAAAAGCCAGTCCCAATGGAACCGGCTCTTTTAGCGCCACTTGTACTTGAAATCCAGGATGACAAACCAGCGACTGTCGTATGTACTCGTGATCTCGCCCAGGAGCGGCAGGTCGCCCGTGCTGATGCGACCGTCGCCGCTCTCCCCATAGTTGAGATTGAATGCGATCGAGCGGTCGTTCGGACGCTCGAATTCGGCCCCGAAACCGACAATCCACGCATCGTCAATGCGGAACAGGAAACTGCGCTCGAGATCCGTGACCGGACTCTCGAGATAGCCCGCAGCCGCGCCCAGGGTGACGCCTGGTCTGTACGGAAAGGAGAAACCGATCGACCCCGCCAGTGCGTCATCGTAATCGGTACGACGCTCGATCAGGTTATCGCCCGCAAAGGCCAACTCCGTCAGCACAAAATCGGACCAGCCGATGTGTGCGAGATCAACCGCCACCGCTGCGCCGCCTGCAAACTGGTGGTAGAACCCCAGAACAGAGATTGGCGGCAATTCGCTTGTGATACTGATTTCCTGATCCAGTCTTCCGGTTGCTTCCAGCAGGGCCTCTGTGTTGGCGCTCAGGTTGCTGAACTTCGGAACTTCCTTGAGTTCGGAATCGGTGCCGGCGCGGTACATGAATCCGACCCGGGTTTGCTCATTGAACTCGTATAACATCCCCGCAATAAAGGAGGCGCTGAAGT
>Ga0255040_10000110_pt1 | contig 17748 bp, 26 predicted proteins | sample BC1_12_2_MG_FD_181711 | JGI IMG/M metagenome (GOLD analysis project Ga0255040, IMG submission 181711) | Seawater microbial communities from Strait of Georgia, British Columbia, Canada - BC1_12_2 | ecosystem: Environmental > Aquatic > Marine > Strait | place: Canada: British Columbia | collected... | reverse complement strand
TCAACATTTGTAACGTGAGCCGTTTCGTAAGTGGTTTGATCGGTTGTGTTGTAGAAAAAATCCCCATTTCCCAACCCATATTCGCCCACCACCGGACCTTCGCCACCAGAACTTGGTCCGGCACCGTACTCAAAGTTGTCTTTCAAAGATCCTAGAACTCTAGTGATTTCAATTTGGTATTTTGTCTTACCGTATTTTAATTTATCCTGAGTCATCTGACCAAACTCAGGAACTTTTTCTTGAGAAATTTGCCTGTCTACATTTATGCTCTGAACACCGTTCAAAAAAAGGTGGTCAGCGATTGTCGTTGTCAGAGGTTCACCATCTCCTATGGCCGTTTTGTAAAAAACGGCTTGAGAAAAATAGCCTATTCTGTCGTTAAAGGGTTCCGTGTATGCCATTAATAATTATCTCCTATCTAGTAATACGCATTTCAATCGCCCTCTTTTACAAAAACACCATCAACCATGCGTCCTTTTCGATCCTTAATATCTCCCCAAGCAGTTTCTAAGCAACATCCGAGCGACAGTCCGTTCCTTTCTGCAATATTGATTAGAACAACCATCATGTCCCCAATATCATCCGAAACAGATTTTCCTTTGCAGATACTATCGGACAGCTCTCCCGCCTCTTGAATAAGTTTGGCAAACTGATCTTTGTCCGTAGAGCCTTCGATTAGGTTTCGTGCGTGGTGCCATTTCGTAATCTTTTCGATTAGGGTTTTGGTTCCTACGTTTTTTTTAATGGAGTTATGACTCTCTTTAAGCATTTCCATTCTAACTACATGATCCTGACACTCAGGAAGACCTTTACAACATCCCATTATTTTTCCTTCTTAAATTTAAAGTGAATTTTTTCCAAGTTAATTGTCACAAAAACCTCGTCACCAACCTCTTGAACAGATGTGCTATCAGTAACAGCTTTTACTACTTTTGATACGCCTTTGAGCATGTCGTCTGTGATACCGTACTTGCTCAATATATTATCAACAAAACTGTCTACAATGCCACCAAATCTTTCATCTTTACTCACAATAAATCCCCTAGGTCCATGTCATCCAAATCGTTTTTACTAGCACCAATCTTGTAGCTAGTAATCTCATGCTCTTGTGGAGCGACCTGTACGCTCTCACTACTCATCCAGTGGCTAGTCCATCCAGCAATAGGATTCTTTCCTACATTATCATAGGGAAGTCCAATCGTTTTTCTGCGTGACATACACAACCAATCAATGTACTGATGTAAAACCTGCTCATTTAACCCTAAGATGGAACCATTTTGAAATAAGTAGGTTGCCCAGTCTTTTTCTTCTCTAGCTGCATTTTCAAACATCTGACATGCCGCCTCTTGACACTCTGCGGCAACCTTGGTAAACCCTTCGCTTTCTTCTTTGTGAAGAATTTTCAGTATCGCTTGAGTATTCGCTAGATGTAAAGCCTCGTCACGTTTAATAAGTTTTATAATATCGGCATTGCCAACCATTTTCTTGTTTTCTGCAAAAGCAAAACTGCAAACAAAACTAACGTAAAACCGTACAGCTTCAAGAATATTGATACTAATGACAGACATATAGATCTGTTTTTTTAAATCGGATTTAGATGATGTTGAGCAGGCCATTCCCATCAGGTTGTTGTAGTCCTGAATAGCTGACTTCGCCCGCTTCATTATCTCTTTGTCTTCATAAATTCCGTCAAACACCTCTGAGCTGTCTGCGTACACGTTTTGAATTACATAGCTGTAACTTTGAGAGTGGATCTTCTCAAAGAATTGCCAAGTCATCAAGCAGGCTTCTAGTTCGGAATTGGTGACAAATTCTAGAAGAGTGGGTACACCTCTACAGATAACACTATCAAGCATTGTCTGGTATTTTAGGTTTGAAGTAAAAATAAACTTCTCATTTTCAGACAATTCTTTAAAGTCAGAACGGTCTTTCTTTAGCTCGATTTCCTCTGGTCGCCAAAAATTCATCATCTGCTTGCTGTCAAGATCCTTGAACACAGGATACTTGATTTGGTCGTACCGCTGAACACCGAGGTCTTTACCAAGGAAAAGAGGTTGGGTCATAGGGTCTATGTTCTTTGTATTAAAAATCGTTTTCATATTGCACACGCTCCAGAGTCGCAGTTCATTTCTTTTTCTGTATCGCCATCGCCGTCAGGTGTATTACAGTAGTAAAAATTCTTTAGTCCGTACTTATATCCGTAAATTTGATCTTTGATTAACGCACTAAGGGGAATATTTCCATCTTCGTAATGAGAATAATTGTAGTAAAGATTTGTACTCATGCTCATGTCTACGAATTTTTGAATTACAGCCGCAACGTCCATAAGGTCACGATTGTTGTCCATTTCCCACGCCATAGTGTAATGCTTCCTACGCATGTGGTAGTTAGGAACTAACTGTTTCAACACGCCGTTCTTTGCCTTTTTGGATATTAGTAGTGAACGAACTGGCTCAATTCCGTTAGTGCTATTTTGTATAACACTGCTAGACTCGCATGGCATAATAGCACTGAGAGTAGAATGACGCAAACCGTACTTTTTGATCCTTTCACGCAAACCTTCCCAGTCCATGTTGTAATTTGGTTTAATTAGTTCGTCAACTTGTTTCTTATACCAGTCAATAGGCAGCAGTCCGTCTGAATACTTAGTATCGCTAAACTTCGCACAGGGACCAATCTCTTCTGCTAACTCACAACTGGCGTTAAGTAGGTTCCATTGAATCTGCTCCATAGTCTCATGCACTAGCTCCAACGCTTCCTTACCGTACTTTAATTTGTTCTTTGCTAGGAATCCTGCAAGGTTAGTAATTCCAATTCCTAACGATCTACGGTCCTTGGTAAAGTTCTCACCAGCAGCTACAGGATAATCTTGATAGTCAATAACAGCCTCTAGCGTTCTTACCGCCATTCGACATGCTTCTTCAATATCCTTCTCGCTAGAAAGTTCTAGAAGATTTAGTGCTGACAAGATACAAATTCCAATCTCTCCATCTTTGTCATCAATAGATTTGATTGGAACTGTGGGTTGGATAATTTCTTGACAAAGGTTTGACATGTGGCAGGGGATGCTCCACGATCCGTGTGCATTGGCTGAGTCAATATTCATGCTGTAAATACGACCAGTCTCCAACCTCTCGCGAGCATAGATTTGAGCAAGCTGGCGGGCCGGAACCTTTCTTTTAAACTTTAGGGATCTTTTCCCTTCGTACTTTATGTAAAGTTCTTCAAACTTTTCGTTATCTCCAAACACTTCGTACAAGCCCTTTGCTTCATGGGGGCTAAATAATGTAATGTCTTCGTTTGCAATAAGTCGGTCGTAGAACAACTTGCAGAACTGAACGCTGTAGTCTAGCTTTCTTACTCTGTTATCGTCAGTTCCGGCATTGTTCTTTAGTACAAGAATGTCCTCAATCTCGTAATGCCAAAAAGGTACATGGACCGTAGCAGAGCCTCCACGTAGCCCGTTCTGAGACGTTGACTTCACTGCTGACTCAAAGTTCTTTAAGTAGGGAATTAGCCCTGTGTGGATGACCTCGCCGCCCCTGATGGGTGAGTTGATTGGTCGCATCCTTCCGATGTTTAGTCCGATACCTGCCCGTCTTGCTGTGTACTTACCAACAGCGTGGACACTGCTAAAAATAGCATCCAGATTATCATCAACATCAACCAGAACACAACTAGAAAACTGACGTATATTAGTGCGAACGCCCGCCATAATAGGGGTGGGAAGATTAATCTTAAATGATGAATAACAATCATAGGCTCTTTTTACCTCTGCAACAGAATCAAACAAACACATAGCAATACACATATAGGCAAATTGTGGAGTCTCGTAAATTTGTCCTGTACTTCTATTTTTGACTAAATATTTGTCAATCATTTGCTGCAAGCCAGCGTATGTAAAATTGTCATCGCGGGAGTGGTTGACGTACTTACCAAGAGAATCAATCTCTTCTTCTGTCCACCTTTGTTCCATCTGTGGATCGTAGATACCTTGATCTACATTTTTTCTGACATAGTTAAGAAAGTCTGGAGAGTCTTTTACCTGCCAAACTTGTTTTCTTAATTGCATGTTCAACAGCCTAGCTGCAACATATTGGTAGTTTGGGGTTTCTTTAGATATAAGATCGTTTGCCGATTTAATCAATACGTTGTGAATATCTTCTGTTTCTATCTTGTCGTACAATGACAAATTTGCGTTCATTTCAATATCGGAAAAGGATACTCCATTGATCCCTTTCGTTGCCCATTGTACGACTTTGTGAATCTTCTCCACCGAGAAGTCTTCTAATGTTTTATCTCTTTTGGTTACTTTCATATTCTTCCCTAGTGTTTACGATATGCCTGCCTATCATTATACACTATTTTGGGACAAAAGTCAAGTCCAAAATTGATAAAACTTTGTTTTTTTACAGCCTGTCGATTCTCTCGAAAAGGTCTGCAAATTTGTCACCTACCTGCTGACTCAGATTTTTACTGGTATTCTCTGAATTGTTGATTAAAATTTTGGTTTCGTTGATGTTTCTATTAACTTCATCAATTTTTTCCTCTAGTGTTTCAACCTTAGATTCAACGCTACCAAGTCTGGTCATCATGGATTCATTTACTCTTTGTTCTAGCACGATCAATTGCTTTCCTTGTTGAATAAGAGTATAAATAACCCAAGAAAAAACAGGAACAGCAAACATTCCGACTACTTCCGTTACGTTACGGATTAGTGTCCAAGTTTCGTTCATTGCTTTACTCTCTGTCAACGATGAGGTTATGAAAAGTAGGACTCGCTCACACCGAACGAGTCCTACGCCTAAACAACCAATATGAACTACATACCAGTAATAGGTTTGTAATCGTAGAAGTCTCCGCTTGTAGCGAAGTTAAGATCTACGAAATCGACCTTCATAACAAGTGAACCCGGAACTGCTCTAGTTGGGTTAGCAGCAGCATCGCTGTTAGCCGAAGTAGCTCCAGTTGTAGGATCAAGCATGTCAACGTTAGTCAAAGTCGCTGGAACCTCTGCGGCAGTGCCAGCGGAGTTGAGCCAGTTAAGACGAGAAGGAATCTTAGTGCCATCATCAAGAACGCCAGTGAAGGAGAACTCATTCGCTCTCCATTTTGCAAGCAAGCGAACGCCAAAGTCGTGCTTAAATCTTGCGACAGTCGAACGATCAGATGGATTACTAGGAATAAGAACTGCATCTGTTGCAACACCAGAAATCGTTGTGCTGATTGTACGAATAACGTACTGACCAGCTTCGTGATAAGCGAACGTTCCACCAGAAAGAATTTTCTGAGTACCGTACATACCGCCTGTTGGAGCGACGGGATAAGCTCTTTCAACAACACCGTAGGACTTTACAACGTCATCTACAGCGTCTTTAAGTAAAAAAGCTTTTGTAATAACGGAACCAGTAATTCCGTTTCCAAGTAGAGTACCACCTTGTTCTTGTGCGGCAAAAGCCCCACCAGTGGTGTTTTTCAAATAGTTTGCCGAAGCACCGGGAACAGCCATAGGAATCTCCTAAGAGTAAAAAAGTTAATTTTCCAAATTATCCATTAATAGCTGTCCGGTTCCTAGGTAACTATACGCAATTTATTAAACTCCGCACTCATCTTTGCAAATATTTATGGCATTTTTTAATCTACGCCTTGCAGTTTCTCTGCTATACCCGTTGATTTTGCCAATTTCTTTCATTGTCAAATTTTGATAAAATCTTTGACTCAGTATCTCCCTTACTTCTGCTGGAAGACCTGACGTTATATCTGTGTACTCTTGATAGATTTCAGCTTTGTAGTCTCCCTTTTCAATGTCGGAACAGTTGTACTCCAGTTTCTTTTTCTTAACCTTGTTTTTTAAAGCATAAGAAAGCTGACTGTAAAGAAAAGATGTAAACTTAGATTTGGTTTCGTCGTGCTTTTCAATACATTTCCACAAGGTGTTCATCTTGATGGACTCAATTTCATCCAAGTCAATGTTTCTACGGTATCTATTTGCGACTTTGTTCATAATGTTAGAAACATTAGAATCGTTCCACTTAGATGTAAACTGCTCACTAATCTCAATATTATCCATGTTTTCCTCTCAAAATTATGCCGCCACGCGACTGTTTAAGTTCTACGAGTTTGTTCAGCCGTTCCATATATTGCTGATCTAGCTCATCCGATACAACGTAATCCAAATTTCCATTAATGCTGACCAGTATCGACCAGTATTTTTGGTTCTCTAACTGTTTCTTTACTAGGTCAACGGTTGCCCTGACCTCATCTGTCATCACCTCTTTTTCTGTGTAAACGCAAAGTTTGTTCTCTATCTCCTGCCTAACTTCCTGAAAGTCAAATTGTAAATAGGGAACCCCAATAAAAAATGTGTAACGATCCATAATCTTCAAACAGGCAATTCCGTCTGTATCCGATATATCATCCTTTATTTCTGCCGTTATGTCAAAGTTTGAAGTCCCTATCCAGCAGTCCCATCTGTCAGAAGGTTTAAACATAGACTCCGTACTAAATATTCCAACAGGAGTTTGAATAGCTATAGTATGTCTATATGTTAAAGGGGTTACTTCTTGATACCCTTCTTCTTCCATCGCTCCTAGCATTTCCTCCATCATATTAGCATCTGCTGCTATTGACATTAGAAACTGGTCCGACTGAGCGTTCCAACTTCTCCAAATTATACTTTTAGCTTTTGGCATAACGTTACCTCATATAGTGTAGGCAGATTTGTCGGGAGATATCAGGGGCTTCTTTCTAAAGTCTTTTACTTCTGAACTTAAATCGCTATTCGGTAAGTGATAATTAACAAGTTTAAGAAAAGATTCAAATTCTAGCTCCGTACCATTTAATACGCATTGTTCTTTCATTTTTGTTAAAATCGACACTGTGAAATCATTGTGTATGATTTCGTAGAATATTTGTGAAAGAGCGTAAATTCCATTTTCGCCTTCTTCCCAGTCCATATTATACTGTATCGAACCCCCTTTGTCAACCCAAAATGTCAGATTTGACACACTAAGTGAGTAATCGCTATCCTCCTGTAAGTCTTGGGATTTGCCTGACGCAGTATCCATATTTATCCTCTAAAAAAATATTTTCTAATGGTTGAGTCGAATAGTCAGCTCTAGCGGATATAATATCCTTTGGAACGGACGAGCAATAAATAGCTTCTACAGTTGATGGTCCATCCTTCGTCAGAGCCATTAGTTTTGGCGTCAGAAAGTCGCAATGAACATTGCACACCTCTGAACAAAGCTTCTCTAAGGATTTTTCTACACTGCAAGCCGAAATAAAACTTTGAGGAAATTTGCCATCAGCACCAATAATGACACTAACCGAAGGTATAATCCCAGCAAAGTTACTTGGTATTTCAAGAATTATCAGGGTTATCTTTGTTTTCATCAGCTACCTGCTCCATCTGAGTCTTTAGCCTTTCTGCGTTTTTTAGAAATTCACAGTGGCAACCGTAAACATTAATAGCTTTCACCAAATCTTCTACAGCGTTCTTCTTCGTTGGGTCTGCAAGTATGCTGTTTATTTCAAAGAGCCGCCCATCTGCCTGAGCCTTTACTTTTGAAATCACTACGTCAACAATATTCATATTTTTCCTAATTAGCTAATGCGTATGCTAGTCCACTAAAATCGTTTGAAAGGCTTTTCTTTTGCTCTTGAGAAACAACAGCATTTTTTACACCTATTGACTCTTTAAAAAGTCCCTCAATGCCGTCTGCATAACCGTCATACTTACCCGCCAAGCTGGTTCCAAACTCGCTTTCAGCAGCCAGTACGTATATGTCGTTTACCTGTTGACCCTCACAATCCCAGTCTTCTACCCTTTCGGAAAAAACCATATTAAATATCGCCAGTTGTAACCTATCATCCTTATCGGTTACAAGACTGGCAATACTTGAAACATTTTCCAAAGTAGCAGTGTCGGGTTTAGGAATATCTAAGGCTGGAACTGTGGGCAGGGGGATGTTTGGGATATTGTTCTGAATAGAATCCCAAAAGAACCCCACCAAAATTAGACAAACTCCAAGCATAGCTCTAATATTATTCGTCATCAATTTCTACCTCATTTTCTCTTGCTGCGATTAGTAAAGGAAAAACCTCATCCAATTTTTTGCAAGCGTCCCACAGTTTTCTTTCTTCACAACTCTCCATTAGTCGCTCCCACTGTCTAACAATTTGTGTTAGATTTGGAGGACTTGTTACATCCACAACAGGATCGTTGGGTTTTGGTTTTGGTTTTACATCGTCCCACGAAGGTATTTTGTCCTTAACGTTTTCCCACAAAAGAGGAAAGACAAGGACTGCCCCAAGACCTAGAAAAATCCACTGAATAACACTTACGTCACTTAGAAATTCCATCCTAAAACCTTCTTAATTACTTTGTTTCTCTAACGGTATCACCGATTACCCAAGCGACAACGATTGTCACAATTCCGAGCATCTGTTCTTGGTTCAGCTCAATGCCTAAAACATCGGCAGCTATAACGCTTACCAAACCTACTGCACTAACCCAAAAACGTCTTGAGGTTAGCAACGATTTCCACTTACTCATAAAAAATCTCCTTAACAATTAACTATTGTTAACAACCGGTAGTCGGTCAAGTTTTTCCGAAGAGGCGACCACCAAAAAAACCTCTTCTACTCTTAATTGTCTTTTGTTTTTTAACAGGTGCAGGAGATACTGATTCTGGTTCCTGACCGCTGTGATACGGGCAGGGGGAAACATGACCATCTCCTTGAACTATTTTACCAGTCCCCTTACAGATGCACTTTTTAACATCTGGATCTGGCCCCGATGGAACAATCGGTTTTGGATCGGGTTCTGGCTCAACTTTTAAAACTTCCCTTTCGGCCTCTAAAAAACTCTCTGTCGTTCCCTCTATTATACTTTGTATTTCGTCATTTGTCAACCCTGAACTTGAGAATTTGTCAGAATTTGTAAAATAAACAAATGAAAGTACGGCAACTACGCCTATTACGGCTCTTTGTTTTACGCTCATTAGAAAACCCTATTGATAGTGTATTTAATGTCTCTTGCTGGGAACCCGTCAAACTTACTAAAGACCCAAGACCCGCCACCAGCAAGCATACCGCGAGCATCTTTTTCTCTAATCCAAAAACTACCGTCCGGTTGGCCGTGGCGTTTTGGTCCACTGTTCCACTTTCCCCAGCTATTTTGTACTAGAAATAAAGTTTCTTTAAATACCTCATGAGTATCATCGCAGGCAATCCAAGCCATAGCATGATTCCAACCCTTAGATCGTTTAGCGATACCGTTACTATCCCTTCTAGAAGAAAAGCCGTACCCAGAACATACAGAAAGAGCATAACCATTAGCCAAAGCATCTCTAGCTTCCTCTACAGTTCTCACGTTTGATATTGTTGTTACTTGGTGCTTTTGTGCTTCCGTTTTGTAAACACTGTTAGGAATTTTATGCCTAGCACCGACACTAGAGTCGTAAACAGATAAATCTATATCTCCGTAATCTTTTCTGATTAGAACTCCACCGGCATCGTTGACATACCTTGCCGCACCAGAGCAGCTCATTCCCTGCCCCTTGTGCCCTCTGTACTGATAAATTCCCTCTGTGGCACCTCTAGCAAGCCAAGCCTCTCTTTCTTCTTTTTCGAGAATCTCAACAGCTCTAGTAATGTCTATAGCATTTCTGGTAGAGTGAGAAACGCAGTCGCCAGTAGTTTGTCTTTCACTGGGACCAAACCCATCGTCAAACTCTTCTACGCACTTGAATGGTAGACTAAGCTCCCCCTCCCCCGATCCGAATAGATTGTATGCGGCAGCCCCAAAAATAGGCATAGGAAGTTCTCCAAGCAGAAGCATGGTATCCTCTTCGTCGCAAAAGCCACCAACAAACCCATTCCGGTAATGATTAAGGGTTGCTCTAGGTGTTAAAAATGCACTATCCATTCAATGTCTCCATTATTTTATTAGCTGTATTTTTCCATGTAAACTGTTGTGCCGTTTTTATTCCTTGGTGATTTATAGAACTAAATTCACGCATCTGTGTATCCCAACCATTCACGTATTGTTGTTTAATACCATGAACCATCCTCATGTGTTCAACAAGCTGTTCTTTTTGCTTATCTCCCAGTGACGCCCATTTGCCAACCATACCGTCGAAGAAAACGCCATCATGTGCCATTTCCTTTTCGTTAATATCAATTAAAAAGCTGTTATCTTTGTTGCAAAATTCTTGGTGTGCTGAATAATCGGTTGTTATTATATTCTTGCCGCAGGCAAGCATCTCTAACGCCTCTAGGTTCCAACCCTCTGCTCTAGCAGGAAACACTCCACAATCCGTTCGGCTCATAATACTATACACATCTTGCTGGCTATGTTGTCTTGGTATTATCTTTATTTTACTTCCCAAAGGAGAAGTTTTGTATAACGATCTCCACTTTTCGTTACTATCGCCTATAAACGGATTATCGCACATCATCCACAATTCTACATTATCATCTTCTCTAAATGCCCTATTGAAACATTCGATCAAAACATCATGACCCTTACGCTTTTCCCACTTGCCACAGTTGAAGAAGATTGTTTTATCGTCCTGTCTTGCTGGTGCTGGCGGGAACAGTTCTGCGTCTACACCAAGGGGTACAACGTGAGTTTTTGGAGGAAGTTTAGGACGACCATCTGCCTTGTAGTATCCAAAATTACTACCAGTAACAACCTTCCTTGCCCATTGCGAACAAACCATCAACTCATCGCAAGATTGTAGGTGATGCTTCTCTAAGTCGCTAAACGTATCTAACTCAAAGATAGGAAATCCAATAAACCTACCTGACCCTATACGTTCTGCCATCGCGTTCTGATGCCAAATTTTAATACAGGGTGCGTCTGGGTTGTAGAATTTGGCTATAGACATGCCCGATCTGACAGCGTGTGCATCTTCTTCATTGACAACCTGTGGTTCACCAATAGGAAACAGTGAAACGTCTGCCTGCTTTCGCAACTCTTTAAATATATTCAGCCCAGCCACACCGTAGCCAAGCTGATTAACAGGGGTCATTAGGTTAATTTGCATTTTGTTCTCCTTATACAGCATTATAGGCAACACATAGAACGAAGGCACAATTTATGTAAGATTACCTCTAGGTATTGGACCGTGTTCTTCTTCGGTGTCTATTATTGCCTGCTTCCAAGCATCGACGTAGGGATTCATCCCCGTTTTCTTGTTTGAAACAGTCCTAGTTTTATTTCCCCAAGGTTTCGGCCTAATGTGACCAATCGTTACATTATTAGGATTTCTAGGCCAAACTACCGTGTGCCAAGAGTAGGGAACTCTTGTCCACTTTATTTCTTTTTGGGCTGCGTAACAATTTAAAATACCCTGATCGCCAAGTTTTGCTTGGTTCTTAGTAGGATCTCCCCAAGCAAATTTGCACAAATCCTTATACCTTTTCGTATCTGGTCTAACGACCATCATTCCAGACCTGAACCTATTAATATTCTTTTTGAATGTTGTAGCGGCTAGAAACTCTGGCTGAAATACTTTAAATTTAGAAAAAAGATCTTCGCTATACGGGTAGGCATCTGCATCCATAAACAAAACATGCTCAAACTCTACCAAAGACCACAGATTTAACTTGGTGAAGGTGCGGGGCCATCTCCATGTTGCATAAGAACAGCTTTTCTTCATACGAATCGCGTTGACAATCTTTGTCCGCGAACCTATTTTGTGTAGGTACTTTATACATTCGTCTGAATATGCGTTTCTTTCTATCATTATGACATGAGGAACTTGAGGACAAAACCTATCTAGTAATCTTTTTTGCCCGATTGCACCCAGAAAAAAACCATGACCTCCCGATATTAAGGTTGTGACTGCCTGTATCATAATTCTTTTCCTTTTGGTACACCTTGACTGGAAAACCTTTTGTCAAACGCTTTTCTTTTTTGTTCATAATGAGAGGGCCAAATATAAAATTTAGAGTTTGGTCTTCTTTGAGGTCTTTCTCGGTATTCTTTTTTTATGTTTATAGACCTTGATTCCCAAGTGCCTAATACTAAAAAGTTTCTGAGCAGAATTTCCCAATGATTTTTGATATCCTTTTCTAAGTTTTTAAAATCAAGTTCGTAATGCTTATGGATGTTTAGGTATGAACATGACCACAACTGCTCTATTGCTCGACATGTCCATATGTTTGCAATTACGTTGGCTTTTACTTCCTGTGACGCCCAGTTTTTTATGTCTACAGTATCTCCACAGGCATAAAGATCTGAAAAATGAAACGGGCAAGAGGCTTCTCTTTTTGAAAATCTTTTTTTAACCCTTTTTGGTCTACGTCGCAAGAAGTGCTTTTTAACATTTTTAAAATCGGGCCAAATAGTTCCGATGCAGGGTATTGCTATCCTCGAACCCATTGCCGCATTTTCTTTGCTGTCCTGTTCGTGAATGTCGAATAGGTTTTTGCCATGCTTCATATCAGTTCTTGTTAACAGTGTCTTGTTTCCTGTTGCCGCCTTTACTCCTGACGAGGCTAAAGTAAGTTGCCTAATCGTGTTTATATGATTTGCACCACCTTTTTCGGGCCAGTTCTGCATCTCTTCGTCGTTCTGCCATCCAAAAACACTTCCGGTTGTTCCGGGATCTTCTGATAAAACAAGAGTGTCAATCATTTTTGTGTCAAAATCTAGTGGGTCATCGTGCCAAGTGGAAACAATAACCTCTCCATCGTGCCACCTTCTTAGTGTTTTTAACACTGAGTTGAAGCCGCCTTTGTAATTAGAAATCTCACTTGTCAAACCTCTAAAAACAACGCTATTCATTTATGCAAGCCTTTATCTTAGTTGAACTTACCCCTTTTGTGTAGGGGATGTAAATTAGTATTATACTATTAAGTTTTAACCAAGACTCTGTAAACATCATTTGCTTACAGTAGTCCTTGTTTTTCCAATCATCACCAACAGCTATAATATCAGGTTTTACTTTTAGTATAGAGGGCTTTGAATCGAAACCTCCTGAGTTCATCACTACATTATCAACATATCTGCAAGCATTTAGCACACAAAATCTGTGTTCATATGATATAACTGGCCCGACACCTTTGTATTGATAAACAAAGTCATCCGAGTTTAAGGAAACCACAACCTTATCAGCTAATTCACTACAACGTTTTAAAAAATTAACATGTCCTGCGTGGAAAAGATCAAAGGTTCCGCCGGTATATAATGTTTTCATTTTTGATTACCAGAATTTGCAAGACCAGTATTTAGCCTTCCATCTAGGTCCGGGATTTTTGTCGCACCCGTGCCTAGCTCGAAAACTTTTACGTCTAGCTGGATCGCTCTTTTTAATTTTCATATTAGGATCGCCAAAGTTCACTTTAACAACATTACCCTTGTCGTTTTTCACGTAGACGGATCTTTTCTTCGGGCCTTTCGGAGTAAGAAAGGGTTTGCCAAGTTTTACTTTCCGTCCTTGGTATTCGGCGGCTTTGCCTTTATAAACTAAAGATTGTCCGTCTTTCTTATAGTTTCCTATTCTGTCGTATGAGTATTGCTCACCAGTTTTTGGGTTCTCGTACTTGAATGAATTTTGTGCTTTTTTCCAAGCGTCTGGATCTGGTCTATCCTTTTCCCCCTTCTTAGCAGGTTTGTACTTTTTGCCTTCTCGCTCTTTCTTTTTGCGAATGTTTTCCCAAAGTCCCGGTTTTGCTACGGAAATATCCCAATCTTCCGTTTCCTCACCTTCAACATCTTCATAATCCGCTTCTGCTGGAATGTAGAAATTGTCTTCGGTGAGTTCTTCTGTTGAACCAAAAGACTCTTCGTAATAAGCGTCATCCATAGATGCTAACAAGACTTGTTTTAATGATTCGTTGTTCACTATCTTCTCCAATAGTTGTAGTTGTGGTTGTAGTTGATGGCCGGTTGTGGTCCGTAATAATTAAAAGTTCTTACCTGCGGAACATGGTAAAACTGTACGTTGAGTCCCATAGTAACCGTTCGCCTGTAGGGGTCTACATAAACATTGTTCACGTTTAGAGTTGTACCTTGTGGTAGCCACACAACGTGCGGTTGATAGCCAACAACTCTTCGTTGACCCCAAGGCCACTGAGCCGAAGCTGTGTCACACATGACACAAAAACCAAAAACAGCTACAAGTCCTGCAATTAAATTTTTCATTATTTTTCCTTATTGAGTCGTTTAATTTTGTAAACAAAAAACGTTATTATCATTGCTGTAACACACAAAATAGAAACAAAGCTAATGGGGTCGTTGTCCAGAGTTAGCCTACCCCCAGAATGTTCTATCGTTGCTTCCTGTGCTAAAATTATCATGTAATATCCTTTAAAATATTTTTAGAATCTTCTTTTACTATACTATGGGGTCTGCCATCCGTAGCAGTATATCGTGTAAGTTTCACCATGTCTAGGTGGTCGTAAATAGTCCAAGCCAAATCCTCCGGTCCACACCTGCCTTGGTCAAAGTCGTCTGCATTAGGACTAGACGCTCCAATGGTTCGGCCCATTTCGTAGCTACCACAACTAATCATAAGCGGTGCTAGTTTGCCAAAGTGGTCGCGACCTTGGTTTGCGTTGACCTTTGGGGTACGTCCAAACTCGGAAGTAACCACAAGCATAACACGTTCATACATACCTCTAGCTTCTAAGGTATCCATGATCTTACCAAGATAATGATCTAGCTCTACCTGCTTTGTAGATAGTGATTGACCAATATTTGTGTGCATATCCCAGCCGCCATAACTTAATGACACAAACTTAGAGCCAGCTTCCAGCAATCTAATTGCGGTAAGAGCATCCTGCCCTAGCGTGGCATCCTTAAATTTATCATAGTCTTTATCGTTTTCAAAACGAAAAGCTTTTGATCCATTGCCTAAAATAATATCAACAGACTGGTTGCGAAGGTCGCTCCAATCTTTTGCCATCTGTTGTTCTTTAGCAAGGAAGTTGCTGTCAATTACATTCAGAGCATGAAGTCTACGTTTGAAGTCATCACTCTTGCCAAGTAGTTGTAAGTCTTTACGACCCTCTCTGGTCGCGTCAAAGCCTGTATATTTACCGCCAAGCCAAGCCGCCCCATTGTGATCGTAAGAGCCTAGCTTAACATATGTAGGTAATCCATCGTCTGTGTTTACCCCATGATGCTTGCTCATCATTGAGCCATAACTGGGCCACTTTGAGCTAGTGCCAGCACCAAAGTTAGCCTCGCCTGTGACAACCCAATGCACAGCAGATGCGTGATTCTGGTCCCTGTGACCGAACGCCCTAGGAATTGCAATCTTATCAGTGCGTTTGGATAGTTCTGTAAACAAACCCCCTAACTCCACCCCTGCAACATTAGTTTTTGTTGCACCTGTTACAGATCGCCTGTCAGCAGGAGCAAATGGTATAGGATTAAAAGTCTCAATATGACTAGCCCCACCGCCAAGAAAAAGGAATAATACTGCGGTATCGTCCTTCTTCTCATCATCTGCATAAGTCGCTGTGATATTTCCGTAAGCAAAAGTAGTCGCTCCTAATTTAACAAAATCTCTTCTTTTCATCTAAACCATCTCCTTCTTGTTGTCGTTCTTCTTTTTTTATTGTGGTCATCGTCATGTAGTTTTTGAAGTTGGTCAGTTGATAAAGTGTTCAAATAAGATTTATCAAACTTATGATTGGTCCCAGCAAGATGAGATATCAAACCTACTCTACTTTGTGCTTTATTCCAGCTTCCGTTTACGTTCCACTTAGGATTGTAGTAACGGTTTTCATTGAGGTCAATTTCAGAAATGTCTGCGACATCTTCGACCTGTTCGTAAATTTTAAGCTGATCGACTGGAAAATCTAGTATTTTATACTGACCAATTTCAAAAATGCAGCAGGAGTAAAAAGCAGCAGGAAAGCTGCTGGATTTGTATTCTTTTGATTCGCATTTTCTAGCTAAAGCAGCACCAAAAAAAGGAACTGCCGCTAAAACCTTTATAAAATTTCTTCTTTCCATTATCCTACTCCTAAAAGAAGTAAACCACCACCACCGCCACCACTACCCTCTATACCTCTGGAAGTTGATATAACATCAATTTCTTCTTGAGTTAGTACCGTTTGATAAAACCGCAAGTCATCAATTCTTCCTGTCATATAATCCTCTGTTGTGGAATACTTTCTTCTGCCAACATCAAACCTAGAAGCATTAGCCCAGTTACAAGCCGATTTAGTTGCTCCACCAACAGATGTTCCATTTATAAATAATTCCATAAAGGAAGCCACAGCATCGTATGTGTAGCACAAATGCAACCAGCCAACGGTCGCCGTTCCGGGTGGAGATGTGACAAACTCCAACGCTCCGGTGAGGTTGTGTCCACAGACATGAGAACCGTCAGCCTCACTAGCTGCATACGCTGCTCTGTAAGTCCCGTTATCCGATACAAGCGTTGCATAAGGTTGTCTCACGGACACAGAAGAAGGTTTTACCCATAAAGACAAACTATATGAGTTAGAAAGAGTGTCCATTGTTGGACTTAAAGTTTCTATAAAATCATCTATTCCATCAAAAGAATAGGCTCTTGTTCCTCCGTAAGTTGGATCAGAATCGGCAACGGTTGCCATGCCTCCTTGATATGTGCCATCATTTCCGTTGCCGGTAAGGTCAAGGGCGGAATCGTCTATAGAAGGACAAAACCAACATTCCTCTGTGCCTAATCCTGCGGGGTAGGTGTTTACATAGTTCCTACTGGTAGAAAGTGCTGTAATTTGTGCTGTGGTTAAAGCTGTATCCCACATTCTAACGTCATCTATTCGCCCTTCAAAGGGGTATCGAATAACTCCGGTCAAAGTACCACCAGTAGTACGCTCCCTGATCGCACCAATCGAGTAATCTGGTCTTGATCCCACAACGTTGCTATCCCAAATACCTGTTGGTTGCGTTCCGTTTGTAAAGTATTGTTGTGTTCCAGAGAATTTTACCCCATCAACATAGCATATTATTCTATTTTGAGAAGTTGAAAAGTCGGTAGCGGGTTCGTTTGCGTCATAAGTAATGACTATGTGATACCATTGATCTGCGTTTGGGATAGCATTAATCGCCCATAACCATTCGTTGTCAGTGTTACTAAGAGTAGGATCGAAATAGCTATTATAAAAATACAAATCTTCACCACTTTCCCTGCGTAACTGAATATTTCCTTTATTCATTGCATGATTGGCTACAATTACCTGATCACCAGTACCACTTTCATATTTTATCCACGCACTAACGGTACATTCCACAGAACTGTCAAGTTCAACAAAAGTGTTACTGTCTGCAAAGTGGCTATCAATTGTTGGGAGGTCTGGAAGCGTGTCAAAAGCCGCTGTTCCACCTGAATCTGTATCAGCGGTAATTTCGCCACCGTTATAGATAGTTAGATTACGCCCGCCAGATGTAAGATCATCCAAGCCGTTATTGGCCCCAAGTCCAGCATTATGGTGAATTAAAGGGGTTGGTACAATAGCCATATTTTTTCTTCTTTCATTATAGTGTCTGAGTTGTATTCTACAATAGGAGACTGTTCCGATTCGCCATAAGAATTTTGCTGTCTTGCTAAATAATTAAGAACAAGCAAAGCGTCCAAGGTACTTCCTCGACCATCATTGTTTACATCGTAGTAAATTTCTGGATGATCTACAGAAGATGGATCAACCAACACATAATCGTTTTCAGCATCGGTGTACTGACCCCTTGCTATTTCGTTTATTATAATAAGTGCGTCAAGAGTTGTTGTCTCACCGCTA
>Ga0255040_10000109_pt1 | contig 17793 bp, 29 predicted proteins | sample BC1_12_2_MG_FD_181711 | JGI IMG/M metagenome (GOLD analysis project Ga0255040, IMG submission 181711) | Seawater microbial communities from Strait of Georgia, British Columbia, Canada - BC1_12_2 | ecosystem: Environmental > Aquatic > Marine > Strait | place: Canada: British Columbia | collected... | reverse complement strand
GTAGAAAATGACGGCTATCGTGCTTTGCAGGTTTCTGCAGGCAATAGAAAAGCGTCGCATGTCTCCAAATCTGAAGCCGGACACTTTGCTGCAGCAAAGGTTGAAGCCGGCGACCTCATGACTGAATTCCGCCTTGATGCTGATGAACAGCCTGAAGAGGGGGAATTTGCACCTGGTATGGAGATCAAGGTGGATCTCTTCGCAGAAGGGCAGAAGGTCGATGTTATCGGCACGACTATCGGAAAGGGTTTCGCCGGCACCGTCAAACGACATAATTTCTCAATGCAGGATGCCACCCATGGTAACTCGCTGGCGCATCGCGCACCGGGTTCCATTGGTCAAAACCAGACCCCGGGCCGCGTCTTCAAGGGTAAGAAGATGTCAGGCCACATGGGTAACGTTCGTCGTACGGCACAGAACCTCGAAGTGGTTCGCGTTGATGCGGAACGACATCTGTTGCTGATCAGGGGCGCTGTCCCGGGACACAGCGGTGCTCGCGTCGTTGTGCGACCCGCCGTGAAAGCGAGGAATGCATCATGAAGCTGAAGATGCAGGGTAGCGGCACCGTCGATGTAGAAGAGAGCGCCTTCGGCGTGGAATATAACGAAGCCCTGGTGCACCAGGTCGTTACTGCATTTCTTGCGGGTGCCCGCGCGGGAACCAAGGCACAAAAGAATCGTTCACAGGTTTCTGGCGGTGGCGCCAAACCGTGGCGACAGAAAGGTACGGGCCGCGCTCGCGCCGGTACTATTCGCAGCCCGATTTGGGTTGGCGGTGGCCGCGCGTTTGCAGCGAAGCCGCGTGACTACAATCAGAAGGTCAACAAAAAAATGTATCGCGCAGCATTGCGGTCCATTTGCTCCGAACTCGTTCGTCAGGATCGTCTGATCATCACGGATTCCATCACGATGGAGGCGCCGAAGACAAAAGAACTGGCTGGCAAGTTGAAGAAGCTGGGTCTCGACAATGTCTTGATTGTCAACGAGGCATTTGACGAAAAAGTATTTTTGTCAGCACGTAATTTGCCGGATGTCGGCATTTGCGATGCTGCTGCAATTGATCCGGTTGTGCTGATGCGCTTCGAAAAGGTGCTAATAACATTACCGGCACTGAAGCTGATCGAGGAGCGCTTGTCATGAGTGCGACAGCCCATCAGGAACGGCTGATGACGGTTTTGCAGGGACCGCACCTGTCAGAAAAAAGTCATTTGGCCGCGGAAAGCAACCAGGTTGTTTTCAAGGTTCGTCCCGATGCCAACAAGACCGAGATCAAGCAGGCAGTTGAATTGTTGTTCGAGGTGTCGGTCACGGACGTAACCGTCATCAACTACGGGGGCAAGATCAAGCGCCACGGCACCAGTTCTGGTCGTCGTGCGGCTTGGAAGAAAGCTTATGTGCGGCTGGCCGAAGGCAGTCATATTGACTTCCTCGAGGCTGATTGAGACAGACGGTAAAAGACAATGTCATTACATAAATCAAAACCGACCTCCGCAGGACGCAGGTTCCAGGTAGCGGTCAAGACCGACGGATTGCACAAAGGCAAGCCGTACGGCCCGCTGCTGGACAAGAAAACCAAGAACGGCGGGCGCAACAACAACGGCCGCATCACGGTCAGGCACCAGGGTGGTGGTCATAAGCAGCGTTACCGGATTATCGATTTCAAACGCGACAAGGACGGCATACCCGGCGTTGTAGAACGTCTCGAATATGACCCGAATCGCAGCGCGCATATCGCACTGGTCAAATACATTGACGGTGAACGTCGTTACATCCTGGCACCGAAAGGCATTCGGGAGGGCGCGCCGATCATCAGTGGCGAAGACGCGCCGATCAAGCCGGGTAATGCGTTACCACTGCGCATGATCCCGGTGGGAACGCAGGTGCATAACATTGAAATGAAGCCAGGCAAGGGCGGTCAGTTGATTCGTTCAGCCGGCGGTGCCGCGCAGCTTGCTGCACGTGAAGGCGTGTATGCGACCGTTCGCTTGCGCTCCGGCGAGACACGCAAGATTCACGTCGACTGCCGCGCCACGATCGGTGAGGTTGGTCATGGAGAACACAACCTGCGCAAGCTCGGCAAAGCCGGTGCGAAACGCTGGCGAGGAGTGCGACCAACCGTACGCGGTGTCGCAATGAACCCGGTCGATCACCCGCACGGCGGTGGCGAAGGCCGTACCTCAGGCGGCCGCCACCCGGTCAGCCCGTGGGGCACGCCGACCAAGGGATACAAGACGCGCTCGAACAAGCGTACGGACGGCATGATTATTCGGCGCCGCAAGCGTAAATAATCGGCTGCATTTGAATTAGTCGAAATTTGACGCACAGAATTTTAGTGAAACGCAACAATGAAATTAAGAGGAGCTGGTAGTGCCACGGTCAGTTAAAAAAGGCCCGTTCGTTGATACGCATCTGGCGAACAAGGTAACCGAAGCGGCGAAAAGGAATGACCGGCGGCCGATCAAGACCTGGTCGCGTCGGTCGATGGTTTTGCCGGACATGGTCGGACTGACGATTGCCGTGCACAACGGACGGCAGCATGTGCCGGTTCTGATTTCAGAAAACATGGTAGGCCACAAGCTGGGTGAGTTTGCGGTTACACGGACTTTTAGAGGTCACTCCGGTGATCGCAAAACTGCGTCGCCGTCGTAGGTCGAAGGAGTAAGTAATGCGGGTTGCAGCAACACTTCGTTATGCGCGGATTTCACCGCAGAAATGTCGTCTGATGGCTGATGCCATTCGCGGCAAGAATGTGGATGAGGCGCTGAAGACACTTACTTTTACACCTAAGAAAAGTGCGCGCATCGTCAAGAAAGTGCTTGAGTCGGCAATTGCCAACGCAGAGCACAACCACGGTGCCGATATCGATGAATTGAAGGTTTCAACAATTGAAGTGAACGAGGCGCCGACATTCCGGCGTTACCGGGCACGGGCGAAAGGGCGTGGCACTCGCATTATCAAGCGCAACAGTCACATCACCATTCGGGTAGGAAACGAATAGTGGTTGTGGAGCTGAAAGTAATTCCAGTTATTCGGCTGGGCAACGAGTAAATAGTATGGGCCAAAAAGTACATCCGACAGGAATTCGTTTAGGGATCGTCAAGGACTGGACATCCAAGTGGTATGCCGATTCGCACACGTTCCCCGAGTACGTGCGCCTTGACTACAAGGTGCGTGAGTTCATCAAGAAAAAACTCAAGGACGCGTCGGTCAGCCGTATTCATATCGAACGGCAAGCGAAGAAAGCGAACATCACGATTAATACCGCGCGACCGGGAATTGTGATTGGCAAGAAGGGCGAAGATATCGAAAAACTCCGCCTTGAAGTCGCGAAGATTATTGAAATGCAGATCCAGGACGTGCGCATCAATATCGCCGAAGTTCGCAAGCCCGAGCTGGATGCACAGCTCGTCGCCGAGGGCATCGCACAGCAACTCGAGCGTCGCGTAATGTTTCGCCGGGCGATGAAGCGTGCCGTTACGAACACGATGCGAGTCGGTGCCGAAGGCATCAAGGTTAAGGTTGGTGGTCGGCTGAACGGTGCGGAGATCGCGCGTTCGGAATGGTATCGCGAGGGTCGCGTGCCGTTGCACACGTTTCGTGCGGACATTGATTACGGTTTGGCAGAGGCGCACACGACCTACGGTGTCATCGGCGTAAAAGTTTGGATCTTCAAGGGTGAAATCTTTGACAAGCCCGAGGTGGAATCTGCCGAAGAGAAAGAAATGGCAGCCGGCGGCGCGCGTTAAGGAAGAACGAACATGTTACAGCCAAAACGAACCAAGTTTCGAAAACAGATGAAGGGGCGCAATCGTGGCCTGGCGCTTCGCGGCAGCACGGTCGCCTTCGGTGAGTTCGGATTGAAAGCTACGGAACGTGGTCGCCTGACGGCGCGCCAGATAGAGGCAGCCCGTCGTGCAATGACCCGTTACATCAAACGTGGCGGCAAGATCTGGATTCGCGTGTTTCCGGATAAACCGATTACGAAAAAGCCCCTGGAAGTTCGGCAGGGCAAAGGCAAGGGCAATGTCGAATACTGGGTCTGCCAGATTCAGCCGGGTCGTGTTCTGTATGAAATGGAAGGTGTTTCAGAGGATATCGCGCGTGAGGCGTTTCGCCTTGCAGCGGCCAAGCTGCCATTCCAGACCACCTTTGCAACACGGCAGGTGATGTGATGAAGGCCAATGATCTCCGGGGAATGTCGCAGGAGGACCTGAACAAGGAACTCTTAAACCTGCGGCGCGAGCAGTTCAGTCTCCGTATGCAGCGAGCTACGGGGCAACTGGCACGTCCACATGAGTACGGCCGGGTTAAAAAAGACATTGCACGAGTGAAGACCATTTTGGGCGAACTCAAGCAGACGAGTAAAAGCGAATGAGCGAAGAAGCAAAAGAAGTAGCGGAAAGAGGTCGGCGCACAGTTACCGGTCAGGTCGTCAGCGACAAGATGGATAAGACGGTGTCCGTTTCCATCGAGCGGCTGATCAAGCACCCCGTGTATGGCAAATACATACGCCGCACGACCAAGGTGCTTGCACACGATGAGAGCAACGAATGTAAAGCCGGTGATCGGGTAACGATCAGTGAATGCAGGCCCATGTCCAAGAGAAAGGCATGGCAGGTTGTAAATGTTGATGAGCGTGCGCCCGAGTAGCAAGGGCGAGCGCCAGATGTCTTGATGAAAAGTTTGAGTGACAGGTTAGAGCCATGATTCAGATGCAAACAGTTCTTGATGCGGCCGATAATTCGGGCGCAAGGCGCATCCAGTGCATCAAAGTGCTTGGTGGCTCAAAACGGCGCTATGCCGGGGTCGGCGATGTCATCAAGGTCACCGTGAAGGATGCAATTCCTCGCGGCAAAGTAAAGAAAGGCGAGATTTATAACGCCGTAGTTGTCCGAACCCGCAAAGGTGTGCGGCGTAAAGACGGATCGCTGATTCGCTTTGACGGTAATGCGGCAGTGTTGTTGAACGCACGCCTCGAGCCCATCGGTACACGCATTTTTGGCCCGGTTACGCGCGAACTCAGAACGAACCGGTTTATGAAGATTATTTCGCTCGCACCTGAAGTGCTGTAGCGAAAGGAACGACAAAGCATCGTAGGAGCGGCTTTACGTACAGGACGTACTTATGTCGCGAAGGACATGGATGTCCGAGAGCGACGAGCCGCGATACCGGTGACAGGAAGAATACAAAGGCATGAACAAGATCAGAAAAGGCGACGAAGTCGTTGTGATAGCCGGCAAGGATAAAGGCCGCCGTGGCACTGTCCTGCGGGTGTTCGACGATCAGCGTGTGTTGATTGAAGGCGTCAACGTCGCAAAGAAACATCAGAAACCGAATCCGAACATGGGCGTTCAGGGTGGCATCGTTGATCGCGAAATGCCGATGGACATCTCGAACGTCCTGGTTTTCAACGCGAAGTCAAAGAAGGGCGAACGCGTCGGAATTCGCGCCAATGACGACGGAAGCAAAGAACGAATCTTCCGCGGATCGGGCGAGACGGTAGATATTTAGCGGAGCTGTAGGAGTTCGCCCCAGCGGGCGAATAATCAGATTTAGACATGTCGAGATTACAGGAACAATTTCAAAACGAACTGCACGGCCAGATCATGCAAAAGCTGGGTCTGAAAAATGCGATGGAAGTGCCGCGCATCACGAAGATTACGCTGAACATGGGCGTAGGTGAGGCTGTGGCTGACAAGAAGGTTCTTGATAAAGCCGTTACGGACCTGGAGAAAATCGCTGGCCAGAAGCCACAGGTCACAAGGGCTCGCAAGTCCGTTGCGACGTTCAAGATTCGTGATGGTTACAAGATCGGCTGCATGGTCACACTACGCCGGGAGCGCATGTACGAGTTTCTCGACCGTCTTGTCAATATTGCGATACCACGTGTACGCGATTTTCGAGGATTGAATCCGAAGGCTTTTGACAGACAAGGCAATTACAGCATTGGCGTTTCCGAGCAGATCATCTTCCCGGAAATCGACTATGACCAGATTGACGCGATTCGTGGACTGGATATCACCATTACCACCACGGCTCGTAATCCAGAGGAAGGACGTGCGTTACTTGAGGCGTTCAACTTTCCATTTAAGAAGTAATCAGGAATTAGGTAAAGCACGATTCGAAATCGTAGACGACAGTTTTCGACCGTGCAGCAAGACGACAACTAAAGAGGAAAACGAACTTGGCAAAGAAATCGATGATAGAGCGCGAACTGAAGCGGACCAAGCTCGTCAAGCGTTATGCCGCAAAGCGTGCCGCGCTGAAGCAAATCATTCGCAACGTGAATTCATCCGATGAAGATCGGCTGGCAGCGCAGGCGAAGCTGAACGCATTACCACGAGATTCCAGTCCTTCGAGGATGCGTGCACGGTGTGCGATTACGGGTCGCTCGCATGGCGTTTACCGTAAATTCGGCCTCGGCCGCAACAAGCTCAGGGAAGCTGCAATGAAAGGCGAAATTCCCGGGCTGACTAAGGCCAGCTGGTAGGCGGAGAAGAATTATGAGTATGACCGATCCTGTTTCCGACATGCTGACACGCATTCGTAACGGCCAGAAGGCGCGGAAAGTAAGTGTTTCCATGCCGTCATCGACCGTGAAGGTCGCCGTCGCCAATGTTCTGAAGGACGAGGGTTACATCACGGACTTCGAGGCCTCGGGCGAAAGCGCAAAGAAGACGCTTAGTGTCGAATTGAAATATTTCGAAGGCGCGCCGGTGATTGAAAAAGTTCAGCGTGTCAGCAAGCCAGGCTTGCGCATTTACCGCGGCAAGGATGATCTGCCGAAGGTACTGGGCGGCCTTGGTATTGCCATCGTGTCGACATCTGCGGGCGTCATGAGCGACCGCCAGGCGCGTGAGCAGGGTATTGGTGGTGAGGTTATCTGCGTCGTTTCCTGACGACGGATAGTCACCGGGAATAGACGAGAGACGATAATGTCCAGAATTGCTAAAGAACCAGTTGAATTGCCACAGGGGGTCGAGTTCAACCAGTCGGGAACGGCTGTCTCCATAAAAGGCGGTAACGGTACGTTGTCAATGGAGATTAACTCGGAAGTCGAACTGGCCCTGGAAGACAATGCGATCACGGTGAAGCCGCGATCGGGTTCACGATTTGCGGGAGCAATTTCCGGTACGACCCGGACATTGCTGGCCAACATGGTAGAGGGCGTAACTAAGGGATTCGAGAAAAAGCTCGAATTAAAAGGCGTTGGGTATCGCGCTATTAGCGAAGGCAAGAAACTCAACCTGACGCTCGGTTTTTCGCACCCGGTCGTGTTCGAGGTGCCCGACGGCATCACCGTCGAGACCCCGAGTCAGACAGAGGTCGTCGTCAAAGGCAACGACAAACAGAGGGTTGGCCAGGTGGCCGCCGAAATTCGTGGCTTTCGTCCGCCCGAGCCCTACAAGGGTAAGGGTGTCCGTTATGCCAATGAGCGTGTAGTGATTAAAGAAGCGAAGAAGACGTAACAGGTTCAACCATGAAACTCGACAAAAAACAAAGCCGTTTGCGCCGCGCGAGAAAGTCCCGCGCAAAAATTGCGGAGCTGGCGGTGCATCGCCTGAGCATTCATCGTACACCACGCCATATTTATGCGCAGATCATTGCGCCTGATGGTGGCACGGTGCTGGCTGCTGCGTCGACGCTTGAGAAAGACGTCCGTAAGGGCATGAAGGGCAGCGGCAATGTAGCCGCAGCTGCCATCGTTGGCGCCAGGATTGCTGAAAAAGCAAAGTCGGCAGGTGTCGATACGGTTGCATTTGACCGTTCGGGTTTTCGTTATCACGGTCGCGTGAAAGCGCTGGCCGATGCAGCCCGCGAGGCAGGATTGAAATTTTGATAGAGGAATAATGGCAGGCGCCTTAAGCCGGCCGGACTAAAATTATGGCAAGAATGGATCAATCACAAAGCAACGACGACCTTATTGAGAAGCTGGTCACCGTCAATCGTGTCGCAAAAGTTGTAAAAGGCGGACGCCAGTTCGGCTTTACGGCATTGACAGTGGTTGGTGACGGTAACGGACACGTTGGCTTCGGTTATGGCAAAGCGCGCGAGGTACCGATCGCCATTCAGAAGGCGATGCAGGCCGCTCGCAAGGACATGATCAAGGTCCACCTGACTAACGAAACGCTGCAATACGCGAAGAAAGGCCGTCATGGTGCGACCTACGTTTACATGCAACCAGCCTCTGAAGGTACCGGCGTTATCGCTGGCGGCGCAATGCGTGCCGTATTCGAGTGTGCTGGTGTCCGCAACGTATTGGCGAAGAGTTATGGCTCGCGCAACCCGATCAACGTCGTACGAGCAACGATTGGTGCGTTGGAGAGCATTCACTCACCACGGCAGATCGCTGCCAAGCGTGGCAAAAAAATTAAGGATATTTTGGCCTGAGCATAGCCAGGCTTAAAAAACTATAGAGATTTGAACGATGGCGAAGCCAAAACAGTTGAAAGTGACGCTCACAAAAAGTCGGCATGGCCGGCTCAGAAGCCACAAGGCGTGTGTCGCTGGACTCGGCCTGCGGCGGATTCGTCAATGCGTAACGGTTCTCGATACACCGGAGAACCGCGGCATGATTAACAAGGTCTCATACCTGGTATCGGTAGAGGAAGTCTGAGATGCGTCTCAATGAACTATCGCTCGGCAAGGGCGCGAAGAAAAAAGGCAAGCGGTTCGGACGCGGGCATTCGGCCGGCCAGGGAAAAACCTGTGGCCGTGGCCAGAAGGGCCAGCACTCACGATCGGGTGGCTACCACAAGGTCGGCTTCGAAGGCGGCCAGATGCCGTTGCAGCGACGCCTGCCGAAAGTGGGATTCAATTCGCGCATGGCGCGCTACTCAGCGGAGCTTCGCCTGCATGAGCTTGAATTGCCCGAGGATGACGTCATTGACATCGCTAGCCTGAAAAAGGCGAATTTGGTGCCGGCGCATACAGAGAAAGTGAAGGTCATCATGTCAGGCGAGATTAAGAAAGCGGTCAAGATCAGGGGTCTTGCCGTGACCAAGGGTGCACGGGCAGCCATCGAGGCGGCCGGTGGCAGCATCGAATAAGGAATCGGGGCTAAAGCCCCTCCCACAATGGGAGCGGCTTTAGCCGCGATAGCGTTTACAGGAAGAAAGACAAGGTAATTAACGTGGCAAAACAGCCCACAATGAATCCAGCGGATGCTGCCAAATCAGGCAGCAAATTTGCTGAGCTTAGAACGCGCATCCTGTTCCTGGTAGGGGCCTTGATCGTGTTTCGCGCTGGCACGTTTATTCCCGTGCCCGGCGTAGATCCGGCTGCGCTGGCTTCGTTCTTCGATCAGCAGGCTGGCAACATGCTGGCGCTGTTCAACCTGTTCTCCGGTGGCGCGCTGTCACGGTTCGGTATTTTTGCGCTCGGCATCATGCCGTACATTTCATCTTCAATCATCATGCAGATGGCCAGCATGATCGTGCCGAGCCTGCAGGTATTACGGAAAGAGGGCGAATCGGGTCGCCGCAAGATTACGCAATACACACGCTACGGTACGGTTGGCCTGTCGGCGTTCCAGTCGGTTGCGGCAGCGTCATGGTTGCAGAGCCAACCGGGTGTGGTCGTCAACCCGGGGCCGGCATTCCTTATTACGGCATGTATCACGCTTGTAACCGGCACTATGTTCCTGATGTGGCTTGGTGAGCAGATCACCGAGCGCGGCATCGGTAATGGCATCTCGATGATTATTCTGGCCGGCATCGTCGCCGGTTTGCCGGCAGGCATAGCAGGTACGGCAGAACTGGTTCGCAATGGCGAGATGTCGTCCGCAACTGCAATCTTGTTATTGCTGGGCGCTATCGCTGCGACCACATTCGTGGTTTACATGGAGCGGGCGCAGCGTCGCATTACGGTGAACTACGCGAGAAGGCAGCAAGGCCGAAAGATGTATGCGGCGCAAAGTACGCATCTGCCGTTCAAAATCAATATGTCAGGTGTAATACCGCCGATTTTCGCTTCGAGCATCCTGATGTTCCCGGCGACGATCGCGCAGTTCTTCGGGCAGTCGGCAAACCCCAGTGCGGTGCAGAGCGCCTTGCAGACCATTGGCGCCAACCTCGGGCCAGGGCAGCCGATTTACGTCATCCTGTATGCAGCAATGATCATATTCTTCTGCTTCTTCTATACAGCGCTGGTCTTTAACTCGAAAGATACGGCTGACAATTTGAAGCGTTCGGGCGCTTTCGTTCCGGGAATCCGGCCCGGCGCCCAGACCGCTGAGTACATCGACCGTGTGCTGACACGACTGACATTCTGGGGCGCGCTATACATCGCCGGTGTCTGTCTTTTGCCGGAAATATTCCGGATGTTCTATCCGAGTGTGCCGTTCAATTTCGGCGGCACCTCGTTGTTGATTCTCGTCGTCGTAACGATGGACTTCATGTCGCAGATGCAGGCGCATGCAATGAGCCATCAGTACGAGGGCATGATGCAAAAGGCCAACCTGCGCAACTACGGACGCAGTGGCTCCATACGGTAGAGAATTGGAGAAGGCTCATGAAAGTCAGGGCATCAGTTAGAAAAATGTGCAGAAACTGCAAGATCATTCGGCGCAACGGCGTTGTGCGCGTGATTTGTACTGACAAACGTCATAAGCAGCGTCAAGGCTAAGACAACCAGTAAAGGTGTAAAGTGGCTCGAATAGCAGGCATAAACATTCCGTTGAACAAGCACATCGTGATTGGGCTGACGGCTATCTATGGCATCGGCAACTCACGAGCGCGGCAGATCTGTGCTGCGGCTAGCGTTAATCCGGCAACGCCAGTGAAGGATCTGGCAGAACCCGAAGTCGCTAATTTGCGAACGGCTGTTGCCAATTTCACTGTCGAGGGTGACCTCCGGCGTGAGATCTCGATGAACATCAAACGCCTGATGGATCTCGGCTGTTACCGCGGTATCCGCCACAGACGCGGTCTTCCGTTACGCGGCCAGCGAACACGCACGAACGCGCGTACGCGGAAGGGCCCAAGACGACCGATTAAGAGATAAGGAATTCGGATAAATCCCCCGCTCAATGGGAGTGGAATGCGATTGGAACATTACATTTCATGTCGCAAACTGACACAGAGATTTTTTTAAAGATTAGGCGATGACTATTAGTTTTGTCGCTGTGCTAACTGAAAAGAGAAACTAGGAGCCCAACGTGGCTGAACCGAAAAAGAAGAAGGTTAAAAAGCATGTAGTTGACGCAATTGCGCACATTCATGCTTCCTTCAACAACACGATCATTACGATTACCGATCGCCAGGGAAATGCACTTTCCTGGGCGACTGCCGGTGGCTGTGGTTTTCGTGGTTCACGTAAATCAACCCCGTTCGCCGCACAGATAGCTTCCGAGAAAGCTGGCCGTTCGGCGCTCGAGTTCGGCGTGAAGAATGTAGACGTTCGTGTCCGCGGACCAGGGCCGGGCAGGGAATCTGCTGTGCGTGCGCTGAACGCCCTTGGATTTCGGATTCAAAACATAGAGGACGTAACACCCATCCCTCATAACGGCTGTCGTCCGCCCAAAAAACGCCGTGTATAGAGACTAAATAATGGCAAGATATCTTGGACCAAAATGTAAACTGTCCCGCCGCGAAGGTACGGACCTGTTTTTGAAGAGCGGCATAAGGCCGCTCGAAACGAAGTGCAAACTGGAGGTGCCGCCAGGTGGCGCCGCACAGCGTCGTCCGCGTCTGTCGGATTACGGAATGCAGCTTCGTGAAAAGCAGAAACTCCGCCGCATGTATGGCGTGCTTGAACGGCAATTCCGGAATTACTACAAAAAGGCTGCCCAATTAAAAGGGTCAACAGGTGAAAACCTGTTGCGACTGTTAGAAGGGCGTCTTGATAATGTTGTCTACCGTATGGGCTTTGCGTCAACACGCGCAGAAGCACGTCAGCTCGTTAGCCACAAAGGCATCCAGGTAAATGGCAAGTTAGTCAACATTCCTTCTCTTCAGGTGAGCGCCGGTGATGCGATTGGCGTTCGCGAAAAAGCAAAAAAGCAACTTCGCATTCAAAGTGCTTTGGAAATAGCGGTCCAGGTCGGGTTGCCGGAATGGGTTGACGTGGATGCGAAAAAGATGGCAGGAACCTTGAAGACGTTGCCGGATCGGGAAGAGATCCTTCCGGATATTAATGAAAACCTTGTTGTCGAGCTTTACTCGAAATAGTCAGGAGTTACACCCATGCAGGAATCTGTAAACGAATTTCTGAAACCGCGTGTTGTAAAAGTTGCACCAGTCAATGATCTTCACGCAAAGGTCACGATCGAGCCATTTGAGCGCGGTTATGGCCACACGCTTGGCAATGCGTTGCGCCGCATACTGCTTTCATCAATGCCGGGGGCAGCAATCGTGGAGACCGAGATTGAAGGTGTTCTGCACGAGTACACGAGCATGGTGGGGGTCCAGGAAGATGTCGTCGATATCCTTCTGAACCTGAAGCAGGTTGCGGTACGCATGCACACGCGTGACACCGCGGAACTTAGAATTTCGAAGCGAGGCCCGGGCATCGTGACCGGCGCCGATATTCAGCTCGACCACGACGTCGAGATCATGAATCCGGACATCGTCATCGCCACCCTGACCAAGGATGGTGAGTTGAACATGCTGCTGAAGGTAGAGCGCGGCCGTGGGTATCGCCCGGCAACACAACGTCCGGCCTTTGAAGAGCAGACCGGCCCGATCGGCCGACTGCAACTCGATGCCTCGTTCAGTCCGGTAAATCGGGTTACCTACGACGTTGAAGCTGCGCGCGTAGAGCAGCGCACCGACCTCGACAAGCTGATTATCGATATCGAAACCAACGGCACTATCGACCCGGAAGAGGCAATTCGCAGGGCTGGCAGTATTCTTAAAGACCAGCTGTCTGTATTCGTCGACTTGCAGGGTAAAGAGGAAGGCGCCGGTGCCATGGCCGAGAATCAGATCGATCCGATTCTGTTGCGGCCGGTTGACGAACTCGAGCTTACCGTTCGTTCCGCAAATTGCCTCAAGGCAGAGAACATCATGTATATCGGTGATCTCGTGCAGCGCACAGAGGTAGAACTTCTTAGGACACCAAATCTTGGCAAGAAGTCACTCACTGAAATCAAGGAAGTGCTCGAAGGTCACGGCCTGGGACTCGGTATGCGTCTGGAAAACTGGCCACCGGCCAGCTTGCGCCCGGAACACGAGCTCGTCATTCAATAATCAGGACCAAAGATCATGCGTCACAAGAAATCCGGTCGCAGACTCGGCCGCAACAGCTCACATCGCAAGGCTATGTTCCGCAACATGGCGACGTCGCTGGTGCGTCACGAAACGATCAAGACGACCGTACCCAAAGCCAAGGAATTGCGCAGGGTGATCGAACCGCTAATCACACTCGCAAAAGTAGATGGCGTCGCAAATCGCCGTCTCGCCTTCAATCGCCTGCGCGATAAGGAAGCCGTCGGGAAGCTGTTCAGTGATCTTGGGCCGCGATTCAAGGATCGTCCCGGTGGTTACCTGAGAATTCTGAAGATCGGCCCAAGACCTGGTGATGCAGCCCCTATGGCGATTGTACAGCTGGTTGATGGGCCGGCAGGCGAAGAGGCAGAAGCCGCGCCAGCAGAAAAATAAACAAGCGATCATAAGTATGGAAAGGCGGGCCGGGATGCCCGCCTTTTTTTTACGTGATTACTAAAGATCAATTCTTTTTGACATAAAAATCCCGCACCTCCCTGAATGGGTCTTCCCGCCCATATGCTGATCCAAATAACTCGCTCAAACGCATTAATTTACGCGGCCGGATACATTACAACTCGCTGAATTTACACCGAAAATACACCTATTCGCGGTGATGTGAGGAGCCTCACAGCTTCCCCATCGCAATCAACCTACAGTGGGCGGTGTTTGAACGTCGTGAGGGCAAAGCGATTAGCAAGGACCGCGTTTTTGACGATTGCGTCATTCTGGAGCAGGAAGCATTCGATCCGGAGGCCGTATTCCTGGACGACATCGTCCATGACGATGTGTTGCCCAGACTCAGTCTCGCTGTCGACGGACTGACCACGTCAGTTGATGGCGCTGGCGGTGGACTGGAAATGCCCTCAGAGGACACGGCCGCTAACCGGGTAATCAAGCCTTCGACGACTCTGCCGGCCGCACCCCTGGATCCAGAGCTGCTCGAAGTTTATGGCTGGGAATCCTCTTTATGGCGGAGAATACGGGGCTATCTCGGCTTCTGACAGTCGATCCAGATTTTCATAAATACAGGCTCCTTCACGGAGCCTTTATTTTTGAATTTCGCTGCTCGTCGCTCTCGCACGTCCATGTGCGTCGCGACATAAGTACATTCGCGTACAGAAAGCCGCTCCCACAAATTCTTTTCTGATCACGATCCATCGACTAGACTCCGCTAATGGACAATAACTTCAACGACAAGACCGTCATTATCACGGGCGGATCCCAGGGGGTAGGTGCGGCTACCGCTCGCAAATTTGCGGCTGCGGGCGCCAACCTCGTGCTCGTCGCTCGCAGCAAGAAAGGGCTTGAAAACCTGGCCGAAGAGCTTCGGCCAAAAACCCGGGTCAAGACTGTCACGATGGATGTATCTGATTTGGATGCCTGCACGAATCTGTTTAAGAAAGCCGAGTTCGAATTTGGCGCCGTTCATATTCTGGTCAACAACGCCGGATGCCATGTACGCGGTCCGGCGGTAAATATTGCGACCGAAGATCTTGCCGATATGATCGACGTGAATCTCAGGGCGCCGATCGTCCTGAGTTCCCTGGCGATACCGTATCTCCGGGAGTCCGGCGGTGGTGCGATTATCAACGTCGGATCACTCGCGGGACGAACGCCGGTTCCCGGCGCCGCCACCTATGCCGCCAGCAAGGCTGGATTGCGTGCCTTTACCATGGCGTTGGCGGAGGAACTCAGGGGCTCGCCTATCAAAGTGGCTGTAGTGTCTCCAGGACCGATCGATACCGGTTTCATCATGTCGAATATCGATATCGTCACCGATTTGACGTTTTCGCAGCCGATTAGCACGGCGGAAGAGGTCGCCGACGAGATCATGAAGCTTTGTATTAACGACAAACGTGAGCGGTCCATGCCGCCGATTAGCGGATTCTTGACAACGATGACCTACCTGTTTCCTGGCATTGGCCGTGTGATGCGACCGATATTTGAAAGTCGGGGCCGGCGCGTGAAGCGCAGGCTTAAAGCGCAGATGCGTGCGGCACAAGAATAGGAGTTTTGGAAATCGAAAAAGGCGCTAAGGGAAATCGTGTATAAGAATGATCATGCGTCGATTTTGCGTCAATGCGCAGATTGGTTCGTACCGATGAATCAGCCTGTTTTTGCGCTTTGGTGGCAGCCAGCTGGCACCATATCCACCATAATCGAATCCAGGCACCGCCTCGACCGCTTGCAGAGGAGATAGCCAGTGGCTGACGAATTGCAAATCATCCCGGGAATCGGGCCCAGCATGGCAAAGGATTTGCGGGATCTGGGTATATTCGAACTTACCGATCTGCAGGGACAGGATCCGGAAATGATGTACAAACGCTTGTGCCTGATGCACGGCATGCACATTGATCGCTGTGTTCTATATGTTTTCCGCTGCGCCGTCTATTTCGCCTCGGAGGAAGAGCACGACCCCGAACTGCTCAAGTGGTGGAACTGGAAGGACGAGGGCGGCAAGGTCCACTAGGCGTAAAAACTCAGACCCGACCGTTTAGACAGTGATCTAATCGATCGTTGCCCCGGCTAGTGTGGCAACAGCAGACAAAGTGGTCTGCGCCGCGTTAAGCCCCAACCGAAAATCCTTATCAGTAAAGTTAGTCCATACATCCCGTGGCGTGTGCCAGCTTGGATTCCAGCCAGCGCCGGTATGGGCGCCCCGTTCGTTTTCTCGCAAACTAATAGAAGGAACAACGTTCATGAACGGCGTGGAATCGGTATTGGTCATATGGGGGCCAACAGTAGCAGGGTAATCGGTATTATAAGCATCGGCCGCTGCCTTGAAGGCGAATGCCAGGCGCATGGATTCGTCTGCCAGATCAGAGGCCGATTGAAATTCGATGTTGACGTCTGCCTCGGGGCGTTGATCACGACTGACAGTACCATCGGCTCGTGGAGCACCGTGGTCCCATAACATCATGTCGTGCTGAATCATGCCTAGCCATCTTGGCTCAGGATAGTTGCCCGAGCCGGCTGGATTCTCGATGCCTTGTAATTGTTGCCGTTGTTCGACATAGGCTCTGGAACCGTTTAGCCCTGTTTCCTCATTATTCCAAAGTGCGAAGCGAATTGAGCGCTCCGTCTGCACATTCGGAGCATTTAAGATACGTGCCAGTTCGATCACCAGTGCGGTTCCCGAACCATCATCATTAACCGCCTCGTTTACTCCGTGACCATCCATATGCGCCCCGATGATATACATCTCATCAGGTTGGGTGCTGCCAATCTTGGTGCAATACACTTCCTGGCGTTCACCGTTAACCGGCTCCTCTGTATTGAGCAAGCGAATGCGCTCATCCGGTTGTGCATTGAGATCACGATTCACACCGGTGGGAGCGCGATAACCGTAAACTGAAGACCCGCCAGGCCCACTGCCATTGCGGCCGACGATGCCGCCAGTAGGTGTTGTCAGAACTGCCGTCAACGGACGAGCCGCTCTGGGAGGTCTGGGTTCAGGATCATAGTTAAAGGTCAGGCGCTCGACGTTGTCACAGCCCGTTGCGATTAATTGCTGCTCAATCCAATCTACGGCATCGCGATTACGGCTCGTGCCCTGGCGCCGATCGCCAAACTGGGTGAGACCCTTAAGGGTCGATTTATAGCTTGCCAAATCCAGGTGACTCACCAGTATCTGAATCGGGTCAGCATCCGCTTGTTGTGCGGAAGAAGTACTTACCGTAGCAACAGCAATCGACAAGAGACCGCAAACCACAGCTATTCGAGATTTGAAAAACATACTGTCACCGAATTAGGGCTGAGACATTCGTGCATATAAGCATATGCAGACACGGCGCCTGGGTCTAGAGGTAACTGGGTCGGACTGTCCACTATCTACAGAAGTTTTTTGTTAAGAATCTTGTCCAGAGCAGTTATTCGCTGGGCGATGTCGTCTTAGAACATGATGGCGTTGATCAGGAAACTCCGCTCAGCGGTCAGCGATGCCCCGGCTACTGACGGCTCTGAACTGCTTCGAGTGATTTTTGAACGTTTTCCATTGGGGAGACGCCGCCAATCGTCTCGGCAATTTTGCGATCGGGCGTCACTATGAACGTTACGCGTTCGGCAAAGCCGTGACCGATCTCAACGCCACGGGTGTCCTTGGCGCCCTCGCGACCTTCACGAACATCCAGGTTATATGACCTGGCAATTTCGCCGCTTGTGTCGGAGGCTACCGCAAGCTTGTCCGCGCAATACTCCGGGTCGGCCGAGAAGTCATTGAGCCGCTCGATGCTGTCGAGAGAGACTCCAATCACGCTTGCCCCTGCGGCGGTGAACTTATCCATGTTTACGGCAAACTCGTGTGCCTGAATATTACAGCCTTGTGTGTATGCCGACGGATAAAAATAGACCACCACCGGGCCCCTATCGAGCGCCTCACGGAGCGAGTAATCGAAGGACTTGCCCGCCAGTGATGCTTTCGCCTCAAATGTCGGTGCCGTATCGCCTGCTTCGAGTGCTGCGCTAGCCGGAAGAGCTATAGCAATTGAACCCAGGAGACCGAATAGAAAGTTTTTCATAGTTTTCTCATTGTAGGTTGATTGGATCTCATGGCCATATGGCCAATCTGCATTCTGGCCACTGCGACA
>Ga0255040_10000104_pt1 | contig 18079 bp, 15 predicted proteins | sample BC1_12_2_MG_FD_181711 | JGI IMG/M metagenome (GOLD analysis project Ga0255040, IMG submission 181711) | Seawater microbial communities from Strait of Georgia, British Columbia, Canada - BC1_12_2 | ecosystem: Environmental > Aquatic > Marine > Strait | place: Canada: British Columbia | collected... | reverse complement strand
GGTGACGCTCTGGCCGAATGTAAGTGGCTTGCCCGCAACCAGGTCCTGCCGCCCCTCGATCAGGTGCGATTCGATCATCACGCCGATCAGCCGTCCGTCCCCCTGCGCAACCTGCGCACAGGCGTCAGCGCAGACCTCGCGCTGGCGGCGGAAATCCTTGCGGCTGTTGGCATGGGAGCAATCGATCATGACGCGCGGTTCAAGGCCCGCATCGGCAAGCTCGCGGCAGGCCGACGCGACGCTTGCGGCGTCGTAATTCGGTTTCGCACCGCCACGCAAAATCACGTGGCAGTCATCATTGCCGCGCGTCTCGACGATCGCCACCTGTCCACTCTTGTGTACCGAAAGGAAATGATGTTTCTGGCGCGCCGCAAGAATGGCGTCCACCGCGATGCGCACGTCGCCGTCGGTCCCGTTCTTGAAACCCACCGCAGCCGACAGCCCCGAGGCGAGTTCGCGATGCACCTGGGACTCCGTCGTACGCGCCCCGATCGCGCCCCACGACACCAAATCGCCGATGTACTGCGGCGAGATGACGTCTAGAAACTCGACGCCCGCCGGTACGCCGACCTGGTTGATGCGCACCAGGAGATCCCGCGCGATGCGCAGTCCTTCATTGATGCGAAAGCTTCCATTCATGTAAGGATCGTTGATGAGCCCCTTCCATCCCACCGTCGTCCGCGGCTTTTCGAAATACACCCGCATCAGCACTTCAAGATTCGCCGCATGCTTGCGACGCGCTTCGGCGAGTCGCTCGGCATAGGCGAGGGCGGCCGCCGGATCGTGGATCGAGCAGGGACCGATCACCACCAGCAGTCGATCGGACCGCCCGTGCAGAATCTCGCGGACCCTGCGCCGCGTCTCGGTGATCAGCGCTTCGACCGGCGTGGCCTGAATCGGGAAGAAGCGAATCAAGTGCTCCGGCGGCGGCAAGGGAACGATGTTCTCGATGCGCTCGTCATCGGTCAGCGAGGTCCTGTCCGCGGGCACGATCGAGAGATAGGCGTCGGTTGGTGTGGTCATTGCAGGTCCTAGAAACAAAAAAACCGCCAGGCTTGCGGCGCTGGCGGTTTTGTCGGGATTTTGTCGGGATCCGTTCGGGTGCGGTCAGCCGCTCCCATCCGCCAGCAAGCGTGGGAAGCTAAAGAAAAAGCAAAAGAATTGGCGGTTCATCGCGTGCTCCAAGCAGATTCAAGCACGAAGCCCCTCGCCCTGGCAAGTTGCGCCACCTGCCCTGTGGATCCGGCACCGCAAATTGGCAGTCGATGCCCGACACTGCCAGTGCCAACGGTTCAGCGATGACCGCCCGCTGTGATGCCGACGCGACACCCGCTGACCGCGTATTGGTTCGATCTATTGCGTCGATCGGAACTGCCGTGATAGCGTTTTCGCAGCGCATGCCGCCCACAAGGAGAACAATCAATGACGGCCAGCATCGCAGCTCAGGACGCCACTGCCGATTCCACGGCCGCCTGCATTCCGATCGCCGGATTCAAGGACGTCTATAACGTATCCGGCGTCGAGAAGGCGCTGCAGGAACTCGGCCCGAGCGCAAACGATGCACTGCGTGCGGTGTACGAAAAAATGCTGCGCGTCGGCGGGCAACGCTTCACGGTCAAGCCGTCGACCATGCCGGCGATCGACGCGCTCGTCGACGAGCTGCCGAATTTCGGCGCGGTGCTCGAGGACATCCGCAAGCAGCTCGCACTGTGCATCGACTCGACCGATGCCGTCGAGCTGCCACCGATGCTGCTGCTCGGTCAACCCGGGATCGGCAAGACCTACTTTGCGCGACGCATCGCGCAGCTCCTGGGAACGGGCTTTGGATTCGTTCCCATGAGCTCGCTGACCGCAGGCTGGATTCTGTCGGGCGCGTCGTCGCAGTGGAAGAACGCAAAACCCGGCAAAGTGTTCGACACCTTCCTGCACGGCGATTACGCCAACCCGGTGATGGTCGTCGACGAACTCGACAAGACCTCGGCCGACGGTCAGTACGATCCGCTCGGCGCGCTTTACGGGCTGCTCGAAGCCCACACCGCGACGCATTTCGTCGACGAGTTCGTGGAGCTTCCGATCGATGCCTCGGGCGCAGTCTGGTTCGCCACCGCGAACGAGGCGTCAAACATTCCGGATCCAATCCTCAACCGGATGAACGTGTACGAGATCGATCCGCCCGACGCAGAGGGCGCGGCGCGCATCGCCGGCACGATTTACCGGGAGATCCGCGCTGCGCACGATTGGGGGCGGCAGTTCCCCGAAACGCCGTCGCCACAGGTGCTCGAAAAGCTTACGTCGCTCTCGCCGCGTGAGATGCGCCGCGCCGTGCAGTCCGGCTTCGGCAACGCGAAGCTCGCCGAGCGCAACGAAATGCGGCCGGAAGATATACAGGATCCACGCGCTGGCAAGCGCCAGCGCATCGGTTTCTAGGGGCGCCTAGGCGCGGCGCGACAGCCGCTGCGCGACCCAGGGGCGCACCGAGCGCAGCGCCTCCGCCAGCTTGGCTGGATCATTGCCGCCGGCCTGCGCCATGTCGGGCCGGCCCCCGCCTTTGCCGCCGACCTGCTGGGCGACATGGTTTACGAGCTCGCCGGCCTTCAGCTTTAACATCAGATCGGGCGTCACCCCGGCGATCAGCGACACCTTGTCGTCGACCACGCTGCCAAGGACAATGGCGGCGCTCTTCAGTCGCCCCTTCAGCTGGTCGACCGCCTCGCGCAGCGTCTTGGCATCCGCGCCGTCGAGCGTCGCCGCCAGCACCTTGGCGCCCTCGACGTCCACGGCCTGCGCCGAAAGGTCGGCGCCCTGCCCTGCGGCAAGCTTGGACTTCAGCTTCGCGAGCTCCCGCTCGAGCGCGCGTGCGCCTTCGATCAGCTGCGCGATCTTCGCGGTCACCTCGCCCGCCGGCGCCTTGAGCGCCGCGGCCGCCTCCTGCAGCTGCCCCTCCTGGGCCTGCACCCAGGCGAGCGCACCCTCGCCGGTCACCGCCTCGACGCGGCGTACGCCGGCGGCCACCCCAGACTCGGAGACGATCTTGAAAAAGCCGACGTCGCCGGTGCGGCGTACGTGCGTGCCGCCGCAAAGCTCGGTCGAAATCTCACCCATCGACAGCACCCGAACCTCGTCGCCGTACTTGTCGCCGAAAAACGCCAGCGCGCCGGCCTTGATCGCATCATCGAACTTCATGACGCGCGCCTGCACGTCCAGATTGTGCCGAATGGCGTCGTTTACCAGCGCTTCTATGCGGCGCATCTCCTCGCCGCTAACGGGCTGCGAATGCGAAAAATCGAAGCGTGTACGGTTGGCGTCGACCAGCGAACCCTTCTGCTGCACGTGTCTACCAAGTACCTCTCGCAGCGCTGCGTGCATTAGATGCGTCGCGGAGTGATTCAGCATCGTGCGCGCGCGCGATGCCGTGTCGACCTGCGCCCCGACGTCGTCCCCGACCTTGAGGCGCCCGGTCGACTGCGCACCGTGATGGCCGAACACGTCGGCTTGAATCTTCTGCGTATCGGAGACGGCAAACGTGCCTGCGGGTCCCACCAGCTCGCCCCGGTCGCCGACCTGTCCGCCCGATTCGGCATAGAACGGCGTGCGGTCGAGCACCACGACGCCCTCGTCGCCCGAATTGAGCTCGCCGACCGGCGTGCCCTCGCGGTAGAGCGCGGTCACGCGCGCACGCGAGTCCAGATGGTCGTAGCCGACAAAGTCGGTCCTGTCGCCCGCGTACTCGAGCCCACCCGCCGTCGAGAACCGGCTCGCGGCGCGCGCGCGCTCGCGCTGTGCCCCCATCGCCGCCTCGAAACCCGCCATGTCGAGCATGACGCCGCGCTCGCGGCAGATGTCCGCGGTGAGATCCACCGGAAACCCGAAGGTGTCGTACAGCTTGAAGACGGTTTCGCCGTCGAGCAGCTTGTCGCCGGAGGACAGCGCGCCCTCGAGCACCCCCATGCCGTGTTCCAGCGTCTCGGCAAACCGCTCTTCCTCCTGACGCAGAATCTGCGCGACGCGCGTCTTCGCCGCGCTGAGTTCCGGGTAGGCGGCCCCCATCGCGGCATCCAGATCGTCGACGAGGCGAAAGAAAAATGGCTGTTTCTGCCCCAGCTGGTAGCCGTGCCGGATCGCGCGCCGGATGATCCGGCGCAGCACGTAGCCGCGACCTTCGTTGCCGGGAATCACGCCGTCGACGATGAGAAAGCTGCACGCGCGGATGTGATCGGCGATGACGTTAAGCGAAGGGCTCGCCAAATCGCGCGCCCCGGTTTCGCGCGCCGCGGCCTTGATCAGATCCTGAAACAGATCGATCTCGTAGTTCGAGTGCACGCCCTGCAGAACCGCCGCCATCCGCTCCAGGCCCAGGCCCGTGTCGACCGACGGCTTCGGTAACGGGTGCATCACGCCCGCCTCGTCGCGGTTGAATTGCATGAACACGAGATTCCAGATCTCGATGTAACGGTCACCGTCGGCGTCGGGCGAGCCCGGCGGTCCACCGTCGACGCCCGGACCGTGGTCGTAGAACACCTCGCTGCAGGGGCCGCAGGGGCCGGTGTCGGCCATCTGCCAGAAATTGTCGGACTGGTACTTCTGGCCACCCGGGTTGTCACCGATCCGTACACAGCGCTCGGGCGGCACACCGATGGTTTTCGTCCACAGGTCATAGGCCTCGTCGTCGCTGTGGTAGACCGTGATCCACAGGCGATCGGGCGACAGCTTGTAGACCTGGGTCAGCAATTCCCAGGCGAACACAATTGCATCCTGCTTGAAGTAATCGCCAAAGCTGAAGTTGCCCAGCATCTCGAAGAAGGTGTGGTGGCGCGCCGTGTAGCCGACATTCTCCAGGTCGTTGTGCTTGCCGCCCGCGCGCACGCAGCGCTGCGAGGTGGTTGCACGGGTATAGGGGCGCTTTTCCTTGCCGAGAAAAGCTTCCTTGAACTGCACCATCCCCGAGTTGGTGAACAGCAGCGTCGGATCGTTCGCCGGCACGAGCGGGCTCGAGGCGGCGACCGTATGACCCTTGGACCGGAAAAATTCGAGGAAGCTGCTGCGGATGTCGGCGGACTTCATCGCGCCGACATTCTAATGGAAGGCCAAGCGCAGGCGCTTAGCTGTCGTCCACGTCACCCGCGTCCGCGTCGTCGTCGAGCGTGCCGAGCGCAGTGCGGATCGTGTCATAGGAAAAGCCGCGGCCCTGAAGGAATCGGGTCCGGCGCGCACGTTCCTCGCGTGTCGCTGCTGGCGCAAGAAAGCGACGTCGTACGATCGCGCGCGCATGCGCCAGTTCGCCGCCTGCGGCCTGCTCGGCCTCGTGTTCGACGAGGTCGGCCGCGACGCCGCGGGCACGCAGGTCCTGGCGCACGCGCCGGGCACCGAATTTACGCGCGAGCACGCGCGCACGCTCCTCCGCATAGCGCGCGTCCGACAACTGGCCCGTTGCGACGAGCGTATCGAGCAGCGCGTCCAGCGCCTCGCCCGAAGCGGCATGGGGCGCGAGCTTGCGCGTCAGTTCGGCGCGTGTGTGCTCGCGTCGCACGAGGGCACGCAGCGCCCGCGCCTTCAACTCGGCGGGCGAATCGGGCGCTTCCGGACCGTGGCCCGAAGAACCGGAACTATCCGCGCTTGCGCGCCGCGGCACGGGGCGCAGGGATGACGTCCTCGTGTTGCTGCGGTTCCGCCGCCGCCTCCTCGTTCGCGGCCGAAACCACTAGCAGCGGCATGGCAATACCCGCTTTTTCCCGGATCCTCGTCTCGATCTCGCGCGCAAGATCCGGATTCTCACGCAGGAACTCGCGCGAATTGTCCTTGCCCTGCCCGAGGCGATCGCCCTTGTAGCCGTACCAGGCGCCGGATTTCTCCAGCACATCGTGAATCACGCCGAGCTCGAGAAGCTCGCCGTGGCGCGAGATGCCCTCGCCATAGAGGATGTCGAACTCTGCCTGGCGGAACGGCGGCGCGACCTTGTTCTTGACGACCTTGACGCGCGTCTCCGAGCCGATCACCTCGTCGGCCTTTTTAATCGAGCCGATGCGCCGGATGTCCATGCGCACCGAGGCGTAGAACTTGAGCGCGTTGCCGCCGGTCGTCGTCTCCGGGCTGCCGAACATGACGCCGATCTTCATGCGGATCTGGTTGATGAAGATCACCAGCGTGTTGGTGCGCTTGATGTTGGAGGTGAGCTTCCGCAGCGCCTGGCTCATGAGGCGCGCCTGCAGACCCATCTGTGGCTCGCCCATCTCGCCTTCGATCTCAGCCTTCGGCGTGAGCGCCGCGACCGAGTCGACCACGATCACGTCGACCGCGCCCGAGCGCACCAGCATGTCGGCAATTTCGAGCGCCTGTTCGCCGGTGTCGGGCTGCGATATCAACAGTTCGTCGATGTTGACGCCCAGCTTCCCCGCGTACTGCGGGTCGAGCGCGTTTTCGGCGTCGATGAAGGCCGCGGTGCCGCCCATCTTCTGCATCTCGGCGACCACCTGAAGCGTGAGCGTGGTCTTGCCCGAGGACTCCGGCCCGTAGATCTCGACCACCCGGCCGCGTGGCAGGCCGCCGACACCGAGCGCGATGTCCAGCCCGAGCGAGCCGGTCGAAACGACCTCTATGTCCTTAATCGCCGCGGAGTCCATGCGCATGATGGAGCCCTTGCCGAACTGCTTTTCGATTTGGGAAAGCGCTGCCGACAGCGCCTTGGCCTTGTTGTCGTCCATCGTGTACCTCTTATGATCTGCGTCGACATCTACGGCAAGCCGAAATACGAACGACGGCTGGGCCGACACCGGATACTGTATAAACGTCCATGCATTGTAATGGTTGACCGGCGCCTGTCAACGGCCGCAATGGTAAATTCCGGCTTTCTTAATTCAAACAATCCTTTGGGAGTCGAGCGATGGCAAAGGTCGCATTTCTTGGGCTGGGCGTGATGGGCTATCCGATGGCCGGGCACCTAGCGAAAAAGGGCGGGCACGAGGTCACCGTGTACAACCGCAGCAGCGCCAAGGCGGCGCAGTGGGTCAAGCAACATGGCGGCAAGAGCGCGCCGACCCCGGCCGAAGCCGCCAAGGATTGTGAGTTCGTCATGATGTGCGTCGGCAACGATGATGACGTGCGCTCGGTCGTGTTCGGAGACAAGGGGGCGCTCGCCGGAATGAAGAAGGGCGCAACCCTCGTCGACCACACCACAGCGTCGGCGATCGTCGCACGCGAAGTGCACGCTAGCGCTAAGGAAAAAGGCGTCGGCTTCGTCGACGCGCCGGTCTCTGGTGGCCAGGCAGGAGCGGAAAACGGCCAACTCGGCATCATGTGCGGTGGCGAGACGGCGGTCTTCGATAAGGCGAAGCCGGTGCTCGACATCTATGCCAAGAGCTGCGCGCTGATCGGCGCACCCGGTGCGGGGCAACTCACCAAGATGATCAACCAGATCGTCGTCGCCGGCGTCGTGCAGGGTCTCGCAGAAGGCCTTAACTTCGGCCAGCGCGCCGGCCTCGACATCGAAAAGGTGATCTCGGTCATCTCCAAAGGCGCGGCGCAGTCCTGGCAGATGGAAAACCGCTGGAAGCCGATGAGCGAAGGCAAGTTCGACGGCTTCGGCTTCGCCGTCGACTGGATGCGAAAGGACTTGGGGATTTGTCTGGCCGAGGCGAACCAGAACGGCGCGCGGTTACCGACCACGGCCTTGATCGACCAGTTCTACGCCCAGGTGCAGGCGCGCGGCGGCAAGCGCTGGGATACCTGCAGCCTGATGCAGCTGTTGATCAAGGACTGAGGCCGTAGCGCGGCGGGCGCGAAGGTCAAGGCCTTCGCGCACCTCGGGCTCGGCGCGGTCGTGGCGCCGGCCCGGGGGAGAGCAACGATTCCTCAGCGCGTCTTCCGAAACACGACGGCAAGATTGTTCGCCGGCATCTGAACGACCTCCGCGAGCTCGAATCCGCGCGCGCCCGCCTCGCGGGCAACGACATCCAGATCGCGGATCCCCCAGCGCGGATCGCGCCGACGTAGATCCGCGTCGAAGGCCGCGTTCGACGGTGCGGTGTGAAGCCCGCCGCGCATATACGGGCCGTACAAGACCAAAGGCGCTCCGGACCCCAGCAACACCCCTGCCCCGTCGAGCAAGCCCAGGCAGCATTCCCAGGGCGAAATATGGATCATGTTGGCGCAGTACACCGCGTCGACCGCGCCCACCGCAGTTGCCCAGCCCGCGCGCATCACATCGACCTCGCGCGGCGCCGAAACGTTCGCAAGTCCTTCGTATTCGATCCACGCCGCAATCGAAGCGCGTGCATCCGGATCGAGATCGCTCGGCTGCCAACTCACCCCTGGCAGCGCGCGCGCAAAGAACACCGCATGCTCGCCGGAGCCACTCGCGATTTCGAGCGCGCGCCCCGCGGAAGGCAGCACCCGAGACAGCACCTCGAGGATCGGCCCGCGATTTCTCTGCGAAGAAGCGGAAGAAAGTCTGTTCATCGCGTTCGCTCCAAAATTCGGTCCTGAACGCCCGGTCGGCGATCAAGGTAATGGATTCCCCGGGCCTGGCCTACGGTCTGCCTGCACCGCATCGGGTGCTATGCTTCGACGCCGATGCGCGCGACGAGTCCCACACAGCTGATCCTCGCATCATGCCCTTCCGACCCAGAGATTCGCAGGCCCCAACGCTGAGCGGGCGGCCCGACGCCGCCACGGTCAAGCGCCGCGCGCTCGCGCTCGGTGCCGACCTCGCCGGCATCGCCGACGCGGCGACGTTGAACGCCTTCCCGCCCGACCCGCGCTGGCCGCAGACGCCCGATCGCATTTCGCCCTACGTGAAGAGCGTGATCGTCGTCGTGCAGCGCATTCCGGCCGGCGCGTTTCGCGCCAAGACCAACGTGCCGGTGCAGTACATCGACATGCTGGTGATGCGCAAGATGGACAAGGTGGCCTACCGGCTCGCCGGCGAACTCGAGCGCCTCGGTCACCCGACCTTCGTCACCGCCGCGCAGGAGACCGACTGGAGCTACAAGCGGGCGTCCTACGGGCGCCTGTCGACGCGCCACCTCGGCGTCGAGGCGGGCCTCGGCACGCTCGGCCTGGAAGTGAACATCCTGACGCCGGAGTTCGGGCCGCGCGTCTACCTCACCGGCATCCTCACCGAACTCGAACTCGAGGCGGACCCGCGCATCGAAGAGCAAGTCTGCATCGGCGAGTCCTGCAGCCGCTGCCTGCATTCCTGCCCGCCAAACGCGGTGCTGCACTGGGGCATCGACAAGCGCGGCTGCGCCACCGAGGCCCAGGAGTTCGGCTTCATGACCATGCTGCAATTCATGGAACGCGTCATCGACGCACCGCCCGAGGCGCGCCCGGCGATGCTGAAGCAGCGCGACCTGTTCGGCTTCTGGCAGGGCCTGCTGCGCGTCGTCGGTTCGTTCGGCGACTGCCCGCGCTGCCTCGCGGTGTGCCCGGTGGGCAACGACTACCACGCGCACCTGGCCGAGTATCAGAAGGTGATCCCGGAAAAGACACCAGAGAAGGTCGCGCTCGCGAAGCAGTTTAAGCAGGCACGCAGAGCGAGCGAGCCGCTGCCGGGATTATCAGAATGGAATCGGCGCTGGGTGGGCCCCGAAGGCTACAAGGGCATGGTTGCAAAGCAACTGCAGGAATTCAAGCGACGCCAGAATGAAAATTCATAAGACCGCGCTGTCCGCACAGGACATCAAGGCCAAGGCCCTCGCGCTGGGCGCCGACCTTGTCGGCATCGCCGACGGCGCCACCATCGACGCCTCGCATATCACCGACCTCGATGCCGGCCGCGCAATCGTGCTCGCCAAGCGCCTGAACGAAGGCGTGGCGCGCATCAAACGCTGGGACGACCGCCACAAGTATTACAACGACGAACTGGCGATCACGCATCTCGAGGAAACCTCGCTCGAACTGGTGTACTGGCTCGAGGACAGCGGCTATCCGGCGCTGATCGTGCCGCCGTCGCACGTCGACCCGATGCAGTATCGCGACCGGCCGGGCGTGCACCTCGACACGCTGCTCTCGCTGCCGCACGCGGCGGTCGAGGCCGGGCTCGGCACGCTCGGCTTGAACCTCCAGTTGCTCACGCCGGCGTACGGGCCGCGCGTCGTGCTCACGGCGGTGCTCTGCTCGGTGGACGTCGAATGCGACCGGCCGATGGCGCAGGCGCTGTGCCTCGGCCCCGCCTGCGGCCGCTGCCTGAAGACCTGCCCGGCCGACGCAGTGGGGCACTGGCAGCGCGACTGGCCGGCCTGCGACCGTTACCGCTCGCCGCACGGCTTCGCCCAGTTGACCGACCATCTCGATCGCATCATCAATGAGACCGACGCGACCGCGCGTAAGGATCTTCTCAAATCCGAGGACAGCTTCTACCTCTGGCAGAGCATCCTGCGCGGCTCGGGCGTGGTCACCGGCTGCCGGCGGTGCGCCGACGTCTGCCCGATCGGCGCGGACTACGAGGCCATGCTTGCCGACGCGCTGACCGAGATCCCCGAGAACAACGCCGCCAAGGAAGCGCGCCTCGCGGCAATGGACGAGTCGGGCGAGCCCGCGGGCTACGTTGCGCAGAAGCGCTGGATCGGTCAGCGCGTGATTCCAGTCAAATCCGCCTGAGCGCCACCGCCATGCCCTACCCCCTGCCGAAATCGCGCGCCGAGATCGATCGCATCCAGAGCGAGAGGAAGCGGGTCGCCGTGGAGCAGGCGCGCAAATCCGCGTTCTGGCGACCGAAGCTAAAAGGGCTGAAGCTCGACCGGCTCGATGACCCAGACGAATGGCGCAAGATCCCGCTCCTCGACAAGGACAGTTTGCGTGCGCTGAGCGACGCACAGTTCTACGGCGAGTTCTGCATCGGCTCCCACGACGGCGTCGCCGAGTACTGGCGCTCGGGCGGCGTCACCGGCAAGCCGCTCTTCTACCCTCGCAGCTTCCGCGACATGGCCGTCGGGCTCGAGGCCTTTGCGCGGACCTTCGATTGCGCGGGCGCCGGGCGGGGCGAGCGCGCGCACGTCTCTTTCCCCCTCGGCATTCACCCGGTCGGCCAGGTGTATGCGCGCTGCGCAGCCTCGCGCGGCATCACTGCGAACTGGGCCGGCTCGGGCACCTCGACGCCGTCGGCGCTGCAACTCGAACTGATCGAGCGCATGCGGCCGACGATCTGGCTCGGCATGTCGAGCTACGCGCTGCACCTCGCCAACCTTGCCGAGGCCAAGGGAATCGACCTCTCGACCCTCGGCATCAAGCACGTGATGTGCTCGGCCGAGCCGGTGTCGCAGGGCAAACGCGACAAGATCGAGCGTCACTGGGGCGCGAAGCTCACCGACAACTTCGGCATGACCGAGGCGGGCATGATGGGCGCCGAAGACGTGCCGGGACAGGGCTTTCGCATCTGGACCGACCTCTACCACATCGAGGTGCTCAATCCGCAGACGCTCGAGCCGGTCGCCGAGGGCGAGGTCGGCACGCTGGTGGTCACCGCGCTGTGGTCGAACAACGTCACGCCGTTCCTGCGCTGGAGCGCGGGCGACCTGGTGACCCTGGCCGAGGCCGACGACGGCGCGGGACCGTTCTCGGTGTTTCCTCGACTCCGGCACTCGCACCGTACCGCGGGATTTTTCAAAGTACGCGGCATCAATCTGGGCCACCAGGACCTCGAGGACTACATATTCCGTCAGGTCGAGATCGGCGATTTTCGCGCCGAAGCGCTGAACGAGGGTGACCTCGACCAGCTGCGATTGTCGATCGAGGTGCGGCGCGGCGCCGACCCGGCGAGCGTTGCGGCGCGCATCGGCGCGGGCATGAAGGAAACGTTCGAGATCGCGCCGCAGATGGTGGTGCTCGAGACGGGCACCCTGGCCAAGGAATTCGAGGTCAACGTGAAGGCGGCGCGGTTCGTGGACCGGCGCGGCTGAGGCCGCGCCTCGGCGTCGACCGGCGCGAGTAACGCCCCGCCCCGCCTCAGCGCATGCGGTGCAGCTTCCAGGTGGCGAGCGGCCCGAGGAGGGCGCCGAATCCGAGCGTCGACCACGCGAGTCCCCAGGCAAACACCGCGTCCGCGCTCTTGCCACCACCGCCGAGATCGAGCGCCCAGCCGAACACGACCGGACTCACCACGCCGGCACCGAATCCGACCACCGAGCGCATCGCATAGGCCACACCGAGATAGTGCGGCGCGACGCTTTCGGCGAGCACCGTCGAATGCGTCGATGAATCGGCAATGCCGGCGAAATTGTACAAGCAGGCAAGTGCGACGAGCAGAATCGCCGGCGCAAGCATCAGCCAGCCGATCGAAAACGACAATGCAAGGCTTACGCTCGACCAGACCAGGATCGTTCGCGTCCGTCCCCAGCGATCGGCCATGTTGCCGCCGACGATGCTGCCGCCGATGTTCGCGACGTAGGTCAGCGCACCGAGCGAAAGCGCGGCCGCGGCGGCAGTCTTCGCCGAATCGCCACCCGCCATGAACGCGGCCGTCAGAAACGCAGGCAGCCAGGCCCACATCCCGAGCAGCTCCCAGTTGTGCGCGGTGTAGCCCCAGATCGAGAGCATCCCTTTGCGGTTCCTCCACACCGCGGGCAGCGCGGCAACCATCGACTCGCCCGCCGGGCGCGGGTGGATGCGATTCGGCGTCGCGCGCGTGACGCCGAGCGATAGCAGCCAGGCGGCGAGCGGCAGCGCCGCAATCGCCGCGAGCGCGGCGCGCCAGCCGGCGAACGTCAACACCAGCCCGGCGACCCCGAGCGCGACCGCATAGCCGGCGCTCGAGGCAGCAATGAGAAATCCCATCGCGCGCCCGCGCCGCTCGGGCTTTACGTTGTCGTTGATCAGCGCGAGCACGGGGGTATAGGTGCCGCCCTGGCACAGCCCGGTGAGCGCGTGCAGCCACAGCGCCGAAGAAAACCCGTCGGCGAAGGCGACAAAAAAGAACGGGCTCACCCAGGCGGCAACGCCCGTCGCCAGCCAGGCGCGCTTGGCGCCGTAGCGATCGGCGATGAACCCGACGATGAAGAGCGAGGTCAGGAAACCGAGATGGAAAGACGCCTGGATAAGTCCGGCATCGCGCGCCGACAGCCCCCAGTCCTCGCGCACGAGCGGGAGGATCGCCGAATAGGCGACGAACCAGGTCGCCGAGAGCATCCGGCTCGCGCAGACGCCGGCGAGCCAGGCACCGGAGCCCGGCGCGAGGCCCGCGCGTTCGGTCAAGCGTGGGCCTCGAGTCTTACCGGAATGCGCTGGCGCCCGAAGGGCTTGCCGAACTTCGCGTAACGTCCGGCGAGCCGGGTGCCGCAGGCACTGCAGGCACCCTCTGCGTCAAGGTGATAGGCGCGGATGTCGTACCAGTCCCTCACAATCACCGCGTTCTCGCACGACGGACAGTAGGTTGAACCGCCTGCCTCGTCATGCACGTTGCCGGTGTAGACGTAGCGCAGACCGGCGCGCAGCGCGATCGCGCGCGCGCGGGCGAGCGTCTCGGGCGGCGTCGCAGGCACGTCCGTCATCTTCCAGTCCGGATGAAAGGCGCTGAAATGCAGCGGCACATCCACGCCGAGATGGTCGCGGATCCACTTGCACTCGGTCTCGAGCTCGGCGTCCGAGTCGTTCTTGCCCGGAATCAGAAGCGTCGTGATCTCGGTCCAGACCGCGGTCTCCTTGACCAGGTACTCGAGCGTGTCGAGCACCGGCTGCAGGTGCGCACCGGTAAGCTTGAAGTAGAAGTCCTCGGTGAAGGCCTTGAGATCGACATTCACCGCATCGATGCGCGAAAAGAATTCACGCCGCGGCACCGGATGGATATAACCCGCGGTCACCGCCACGGTCTTGATGCCCTTGGCGTGACAGGCGTCCGCGGTATCGAGCGCGTACTCGGCGAAGATCACCGGGTCGTTGTAGGTGAAGGCGACGCTCCTGCAGCCGAGTTTCTCGGCCGCCGCCGCAATGCGCTCGGGCGTCGCCGCGTCCATCAGCGTGTCCATCTCACGCGACTTGGAAATGTCCCAGTTCTGACAGAACTTGCAGGCAAGGTTGCAGCCCGCGGTGCCAAACGAGAGCACGCTCGAGCCCGGGTAGAACTGATTGAGCGGCTTTTTCTCGATTGGATCGACGCAAAATCCCGAGGAGCGCCCGTAGGTGGTGAGCAACATCTGCCCGCCCTCCATCCGGCGCACGAAACACAGTCCGCGCTGCCCCTCATGCAAGCGGCAGTCACGCGGGCAGAGATCGCACTGAACGCGACCATCGTCCAGCGCGTGCCACCAACGACCCGGGTGTTTGGATTCGGGAACCATGTCAGTGCGAGACGAAATCCACTTCGCGCCATTTCATGACGCGGTAACGTGACAGCTTGCAACGTGCAAGGCCTGTGTCGGGCGGCAGCCCGGCCTTGGCAACGAGTTCGGCGAGGAATCGCCGTTTATCCGGGAGCGTGTCCCAGACCTGCGGCAAGAAGGTCGCACGCTTGCCGTCCGTTTCCACGATCAGCCCATCCTCGCCGGCGCGGATGGCATCCAGCAGTTCGGCTTCGTCCGCGAATGCAATCGGCTTGGGCGTCGAGAGCAGCGAGACTTCGACCTGCGTATCGGCCCACTCGTGGGCGCTCAGCGGCGCAAAGCGGGGATCGGCGAAAGCGGCGCCGATTGCATTGGCAACGACGTCGTCGCCGAGTGCACGCCTTGCCTCGAGGCTGCCGATGCAGCCCCGCAGGCTGCCGCGGCGCATCAGGGTGACGAAGGTCGCGCCTGCCTGGCGCAGCCAGGACGGCGCGTCGGTCGGCGGCGGCGCAGCCGCGCCGTCGGCGCCGAGACGCTGCGCGATTGCCGCGCGCGCCCGTGCGATGAGGGTTCGGCCGGCGTCCCGCGCCGATACCGAGGCGCCCTCGTAGAGGGCAAACGCGGAGTACCCGACCACCTGATCGCGACCGCCCGCGGTGTCGCCCGAATTGCAGGCCGACAGGAGTCGGATCGCCAAGCCGCGCTGACGCGCGACTTCGAGCAAGCCGTTCAGCGGCGTCGCGCCGCAGGCTTGCTCGTGACGGATGTCGGTGGCCAGGGTTTCGATGCGGGCGACCGTTTCGCCGTCGATGCGCGTCGCCTCCCGGTACGGATGGTAATGCGACATATCCGTGCTTACGATGACGAGCGTCTCGGCGCCGCCCCACAGGCGCTGAATGACTTCTGCCACCTCGCCAACGCTGGCATCACCGACCGCGAGTGGAACCAGCGCGAACGCGCCCAGGACGCGCTGCAAAAAAGGCAGCTGAACCTCGAGCGAATGCTCTAGCGCATGCGCGCGGTCATTGACGACCACCTGCGGGAGGTCGGCGAGCGCCTGCACCGCCGCCCGATCGACGGGAATCCGGCCAAGCGGCGTTTCGAATGCCTCCGCATCGGAGAGCGCCAGTCCGCAGACCGCAACGCGATGCACCGGACCGAGCAGAACAACCCGCGTGACGATGCCACGCGCAGGAGACAAGGCATCGTAGGCGTGCGCCGCGATCGGACCCGAATAGATGTAACCCGCGTGCGGCGCGATCACTGCCTTCGGGAACGTGAACCGCGGCTCGAGTACGTCGACACGATCGAGCAACTCGCCAACGTCGGCGGCGAGGTCGCCCGCATTGGCCGGGTAGAAGGTACCGGCAACGGCGGCAGGACGCAGGGCAGGCATAGCGCTTAGGTGGGGCCGAGATTCGCAGCTAAAAGACCCCTCTGAGAGACTTTCTAGTCCTGCGTCTCGGCCTCGTCAAGCAATTCAATGACTCCCTGCAGAGCGCGAATCACGGATTGGCGGCGGACGCTCTCTCGATCGCCCTCGAACCGACAGGTTTCGCTGCGTACTGCGCCGCTCGTTCGGCGCCACGCAAAGCAGACCATGCCCACCGGCTTTTCCACCGTCCCGCCGCTCGGCCCCGCGACGCCGGTAATTGCGACCGCCAGCATCGCGGCGCCGGCCTGACCGCGCAAGGCCCCGAGGGCCATCTCGCGCGCCGTTTCTTCGCTCACCGCGCCGTGGCGCGCGAGGGTTTCATCTTTGACGTCGAGCAATTCCTGCTTCGATTCGTTCGAGTAGGTCACGTACCCACGCTCGAACCAGTCCGAGCTGCCCGCGATCGCCGTGACGGCCTGCGCAACCCAGCCGCCGGTACAGGACTCCGCGGTCGCAAGCTTATGGTGCCTGGCTTTCAGCCGCGTGCCGGCAAGCGTGGCGAGGGTCGTGAGGGTGTCAGCGGCCATCGAAGCGGACAAACGATCAGATCAACCAGAACGAGGCGCGCCAGGCGACGGCGAGTACAAGCAGTGTATAGCCGGCTGCGAGAAGGTCGTCGAACATGACGCCGAATCCGCCTTTGAAGCGTCGCTCGAGGTGGCGGATCGGCGCCGGTTTCAGCATGTCGAAGGCACGAAACAGGACGAACGCCGCGAGTTGCCAGGTCCACACGTTCGGCACGATCCATAGCACGAGCAGAAACGCCACCACTTCGTCCCAGACCATGGCGCCGTGATCCGCTGCGCCAAGATCGCGGCCGGTCACCGCGCAGGCCCACACGCCGATCGCGAACAACATGACAACGATCGCGAACAACGCGGCCGGCCCGACCGCCGTCGCGAGCAACCACCAGATCGGGACGGCGAGCAACGTGCCGAACGTACCGGGAAGCACGGGCACCAGGCCGACGCCGAATCCCAGCGCGATGAAGTGCGCCGGGTGCGCCAGCGCGAAGGCTGCGTTCGGGCGGCGCGGCATCAGGGCGCGCCCGCGAAATGATCGAATCCCACGGGGACCGCCATCGACTGCCCGGCGGCGTCGAGCACGACGAGGCGCGAGGGCGTCGGCTGGATCGCGCCGACCCGGCTGAGCTCGATCCCGAGGTCCGTCGCCAGCGCGGCAACGGCCGCGCGCTCGCTTTGCCCCGCCGTGAATACCAGTTCGTAGTCATCGCCGCCCGCCAGCGCGCAGCGCGCATCGAGCGCGGCATCGCCCGACCGCGCCCGCGGCAACTGATCGTAGTGCACGAGTGCGCCAACCCCCGAGCGCTCGAGCACATGGCCGAGGTCGGCGGCAAATCCGTCCGAGACGTCGATCGCGGCGCTCGCAACGCCGCGCAGGCGCTCGCCGAGCTCGACGCGTGGCTCGGGCATCTCGAGCCGCGCGCGCGCGCGCTGCGCCAACTCGGCATCGAGGCCCAGTTGTCCCTGCAGACTCGCGAGGCCGAGCGCCGCCAGACCCAGCACGCCGGAAACCCAGATATCGTCACCGGGCCGCGCGCCCCCCCGCAGCAGCGCATGTTCCGCGGGCACCTCGCCCAATACGGCGACTGAAATCGCCAGTGGGCCTCGCGTGGTGTCTCCGCCGACCAGGTCGACGTCGAAGCGTCGGGCGAGCGCAAACAGGCCCTCGGCGAAGCCGGCGAGCCAGGCATCGTCCGCGGTGGGCAGCGCAATCGACAGCGTCGCCCAGCGCGGCGTCGCCCCGACGGCGGCGAGATCGGAGAGGTTGACCGCAAGCGCCTTGTGACCGAGCGCGCGCGGCGCGGCATCCGGCGGGAAATGCCGACCGACGAGGAGCATGTCGGTCGACAGGGCAAGCGCCATGCCCGGGTCCACGCGCAGGAGCGCGGCGTCGTCACCGATACCGAGCAGCGTGCGCGGCCCCACGCGAGCCGGTTGCTCGAAGAAACGCCGGATTAGATCGAATTCGCTCGCCATCGCGCCGTGCGCGGGCGCACCGTCACGCCGTCTGACGCAGCCGCGCAAATTCCCCCGGACGCACCGCCTGTGCGACGCGCTCAAGCACGCCGTTGACGAAGCGGTGTCCCTGTTCGGCACCGAAGGACTTGCCAAGATCGACCGCTTCGTTCAGCACGACTTTCACCGGCGTCTCGGGTTGCTCGGCGAGCTCGAGTGTGGCGATGCGCAGAATCGCGCGCTCGACGGGCGAGAGCTTGTCGAGGTGACGGTCGAGAAGGTGCGGCGCGATCAGCGCGTCGAGTTCATCCGCGCGCTCGAGCGTGCCACGAATCAGCGCATCCACGAGTGCCGCGTCGGCACGCGCGTAACCCTCGAAGCCGTGCGCCTGCGCCAGCACCTCGGGCAGGCCGCCGCCC
>Ga0255040_10000103_pt1 | contig 18157 bp, 15 predicted proteins | sample BC1_12_2_MG_FD_181711 | JGI IMG/M metagenome (GOLD analysis project Ga0255040, IMG submission 181711) | Seawater microbial communities from Strait of Georgia, British Columbia, Canada - BC1_12_2 | ecosystem: Environmental > Aquatic > Marine > Strait | place: Canada: British Columbia | collected... | reverse complement strand
TGGCCATTCATGCCATCGGCGATGCAACCATTACACTTGCAGTGGATGCCATTGAAAACGCGATCAGAGTCAACGGAAACTGCGGACAGCGCCATCGGATCGAACACCTGGAATACGCCCGGCAAGAGGACATCGATCGTATGGGGGCCCTGGGAATCACCGCATCCATGCAACCTGTTCACGTGGATCCCGAGTTTCTCGACAATTGGAAGGTTATGCTAGGGCCGGAACGCACCCAACAGGGGTGGGCATGGCCGCTATACCAGGCAGCGGGTTCCACCCTCGCTTTCGGCACGGATACGCCCACGGCACCTTATCTACCGTTGATCAACATGTACCTGGCTTCTACTCGTAAATCACCCTCCAGGCCTGAAATGCCGGCGCTCCGTCCAGACTGGGCACTTACCCTGGAGCAGGCGATTCAGTGTGGAACTCGCGAATCTGCCTGGGCGGCCCGGCTCGATCATGTCACCGGCATGCTAAAGCCCGGGCTGGCCGCGGACCTGGTGGTACTGGATCGTGATGTCCTCACCGGAGGACCGTCCACCCTGCTCGAAGCCAACGTGCAACTGACCATGAAAAATGGTGAAATCGTCTATTCCAGGTGAACATGAAAAGTGTCTGTGTGGAAGGAAGCGCTTTTAGATTTTCAATCCCTGCCGACGGTGTTGGAGAGCCTCCATTTAGGAAATAACATAAGGTATATTACGCGCAACTTTAAATTAAGGTATAAACAAGCATGGGAAATCCGAGCTTCTCGCAGCAGTGGAAAATGGTATCAGACTCAGCAAATTACTGGATTGTATTTTGTGCTCCCTTGATTGTTGCAGTATTTGTTACCCAGCTGATACTGCTGCATAAATACCCACTCGATAAACATGTATTGGAAGTAGCTGCGTTGTTCGTAACCGCAGGATTTTGTGGGTTGTGTTTCACACGTTTTCTATTGAGTAAAGACAGGTTTTTCCTTTGGGCGGCTGGAATGATGGCGGTATTGTTAGTGCGTGAAATACATCCGCCGGGAAGTTCCGCGGGTGTTTATCTTGGCCTTCTAGGACTTTTTTATATGGCCTATAAAAAACATCATTTGTTTGCCGACTATATTCGAAGTAATTATCTTGTAACGATGCTCGGAATCGGGTTCTTTAGCTATTTTTTAGGCGTAACAACAGATCAACGTTTTTGGCAATTTCTCCCAGCAGAAAAACTATTTCATACAAGACTGGAAGAATCCTTAGAGATGCTAGGGCACATATCTATTGGTTTAGCGCTATTGTTTGCGACAAAGAATAAGAAAACTGCGGAAAACAGTTAAGTAATCATTGCGAAACCAGGGTGACTGTTAATGTCGTACGATTGGTCTCTGACTTCATTCACCGAGAGTCAATTACGGGTTTTTTGCCGTTCATCGAAAATCCCCGGGTATCTGTTTCTTAACTCACCAGGTTAATTATCGATAACACCAGCAAGGTCACGATAGCGGCGCGGCGAAACAGCTTTTCGCTGGATTTTCGAAAGCCGTGCGATCCAATCCAGGTGCCGAGCATATAGGTTGCGGCACCCGGCGCCGCGGTGATTACGTCGTCTATCCCGGTGGTACCGCTGACCACTGAAACCAGCGCAAAACCCAACACTGTAAAAAATGACCAGGAGATAATCAGCGTGCGCCCCGCATGTTTGTCGTAGGGTCCAAGCAAAATACAAACCACTGCCAGCAATGCGATATAGGTGCCACCAAAGATGAGGCCAGCGCTGCAGCCGATCAAAATCAACCAGCTGGTTGTCAACGGATGCCTGTAGCGAAACCCAATCAACATCATCACGCAGGCAGCTGAAATAATCAGTGCCATCGCGCGTTTCATCCACAGCGGATCAAGCTCGATAAGCAGCCAGTGACCGAGCGGTATGAACAACAGGGTTGGAATGACCAGGTATGCAGTAGCACGCCAGTCGATTTGCCGGTAAATAGCCTTGAACAGGTAGACACTGGCGATAAAATCAACCACCAGGATTTTCCCTACGATGCTGTACGGGGTGAAGAACAAAGTCAGGATGGCGAGGATAAACGCGGGACCACCAAAGCCGGTGAAACCACGGATTAAACCACCGCCAAAGGCGACCATGCCAATGATAGCCATGCCCGGTTCGCCGGATAGATTAATTTCCAGAAAGTCCATTTGTTATATTCTTTTGCTGAACACAAAGTTGGCAACGCCGCCGGCTACCAGTCCCCAGAATGCCGCGCCGATACCAAGCAGGCTGAGCCCGGACGCGGTTACGACGAAGGTTATTACCGCCGCTTCGCGCGTTGCGTCATCGGAGACAGCAGTGTAGAGGCTGTGGGCAATCGTGGTTAGCAAAGCGAGACCGGCAAGCGCAACTACAAACTCGGTTGGAAAGGCGGCAAAAAGGGCGGCGATGGCGCTGCCAAATATACCTAGCAGCAAGTAGAAAACGCCGGTGCTCAAGCCCGCGATATAACGTTTACTCGAATCCGCATGCGCCTCTGGGCCGGTACAGATGGCCGCGGTTATCGCCGCCAGATTGATCGCAAAGCCGCCAAAGGGAGCCAGTATCAGCGTTGTGATTCCAGTCCAGCTTATGATTGGTGATATCGGCGCGCGGTAGCCCGCGGTACGCAATACAGCAATCCCGGGAATGTTCTGCGATACCATCGTAACCACGTAGAGTGGAATGCCAACGCCGATCAGCGCGCTCAGAGAAAACGACGGCGTTACCCACTGCGGGGCGTTAACCGCCAGCGTAAAACTCGAAAAATCGAGCAGGTCCTGAAGCTGACACCACAGCAGGCCGACGATCAGGACGAGCAAAATCGTATACCGGGGAATCAGCTTTTTTGCGATCAAGTAAACGACAAACATTGCCAGCACCAGGCCAAACCGGGATTGCAGCGACAGGAACGCATCGACCCCGAATTGAAACAGGATGCCGGCGAGCATGGCCGCGGCGAGCGGCAATGGTATGCGGTCGATAATGCGTTCGAACCAGCCGGTAATCCCGGACAGGGTAATCAGTATTGCAGAGAAGATGAAGGCGCCGATGGCCGCAGACATGCTGATGCCTTGCAGCGAAGTTGCCAGTAACGCCGCGCCCGGAGTAGACCAGGCGGTGATTATCGGCATCTTGTAACGCCAGGAAAGGCCGATGGTGGTCAGGCCCATACCGATTCCGAGCGCCATCATCCACGAGCCGATTTCTTCAGCGTTTGCACCTGCCGCCCGGGCAGCCTGAAAAATGATGACCGCCGAACTGCTGTAACCGATCAGCACCGCTGCAAGGCCCGCCGCGAGAGCGGGTGGATGGAAGTATTGCCTGAATGCGATAGGAGCAGAAGTTGACATAGTTTTATCTGGCGCGAAACGCGAGTATCACGCCGAACATGATAATCGACGAGGCGAGGGCGAAGATCAATGAAAGATTTTCCGCCAGAATTAGCCAGGCAAGAATAACGCCGGATACCGGTTGTAGAAATTGAAACAGGCCGACCTGGGCAATGCCACCGGTACCCAGCGCCCAGTACCATAGTATGTAGGCGACTATGGTTACGCCGATGGCCTGGTAGAGCAGGCCTGTCCAGGCATGGATTCCAGCAACCTGTAAAGCTGCTCCATCTACTACCAATGGCGCCACCGGTATCAACAACATGGCGAACAGGCCGACCCCCCAGAAGGTAGTGCCTTTAGCCGAGTAACCGGTGCGTTGCAAGCGTGCACCGGCGACGTAGCCCAGCGAGGCGAACAGGGTTGAAGCCCATACCAGCCGATCGCCACCGAGACTTGCCGAGCCGGAGTTTGCATCGGGGTCATAGAGCAGCAGCACTTCACCGGCGAATGCAATGGCACAACCAAGCCACCAGCCAGCCTTCGGTTTTAGTCGATCCCAGGAGATCGCGATGGCGCCGGTCAACACCGGCAATATGGCGAGAATCATGGTTGCATGGTTGGCGGAAGTCAGACTGACACCAAACGTGAACAGCAGCGGAAAAGCGATAAAGCCGCATCCGCCCGAGAGCAACAACAGCCATCGCTGATGTGCCGAGGCCGGCAGCTTGATGCGTAACGCGATGGCTAGCGGCATCGCGATCAGGCGGCCGATAACGGTACGCATGATAGAGACGTCAATGGCGCTGATGGCCGACACCGCGACCTTGGTCGCAACCGACGATCCACCAAATATGATCACCGCGGCGAGCGCGGCTACTAAAACGGCCCAGTTCATATGCTCGGTGCTTGCTAGTACTAAGGTTTCAGAGACTTGGTAACGAGCAGTGGATCTCGTGCCAGAGCCTCACGTTGCGAGCGTACTTCATTGGTACGATATACCCGCGCAATAAAACGTGCCCAGCGGCGTGATATTTTCCGACGCACTAGCGCGGGGAAAACATCGAACCAGTCGATCACCACCACGTCGCCCAGGCCATCGATCGCAACCAGGCGCGCAGAGGTCGCCGAGGCTTTCTGGAACAACAGGTTGCCGACCGTCATGTCGTGATTGAAAATAATCAGGTTCTGTAAAAACGATTGCCTCAATTCATCCAGGTAGGGTTCGAAGTCTTCGATCGGATACCCTTCGGCGAGATACCAGTTCAGCGGCCGTGATATTTCCCCGTCCTGGTCGCGGATCATATCGACGACTATGCCGGCTCCCAGGTTAGTTTCGCAGAGGCCGTAAAAGTGGGGGATATGCTGGCCGCCGCCGCCGCGCTTGTATAGCTTTTGATAAAACCTGATTTCCCGGCGTGATTGTTCGTTGATGTCACCATGCGGAATCTTAATCGCTTTTTGCGGATCGTCGGGGTGAGCGAAGCATGTTCGTTCCTTGCCCTTACCGACCGGGTCTGTATTGATCTGCAGCATTTATGGTTGAGGTTCAGCTTAAGGAGCCTCTGATCAATTCATGAATCAACATCTGCTTGTTAAAATGCGCCAACTCGGCGTTGCCAATCTTGGCAATAGCCTTGCTATTACCTACGATTGGCGCCTTGATTTGGCACATTTTCCCTACGCAGCTGATTGACTCAGAATTAATCAGAGGCTCCTTAGGCTGGTTAACAGGTTTTTCAGAATTTCCGCGAGAATAACACGAAGTTTGCCAGCCTTGTCGTCAGTGTAACTCCACGGTTCCTGTTCGAGCATATAATTGCATTGTGCCAGTTCCATCTGGATGGCATGAAATCCACGTCCGGGTTCGCCATGGTGGCGCGTGGTCCAGCCTCCCTTGAAGCGGCCATTGCTTACCGCGCTATAAACTTCTGCTGTCGCACAGGTTGCCTGTACCGTTGATTCGATTACCGGGTCACAACTGGCTCCGCAATTCGTGCCGATATTGAAATCTGGAAGCTTACCGTCAAATAAATAGGGCACGAGTGAGCGAATCGAATGACAGTCATAGAGAATCGCATAACCGTGTAGTTGATGAATACGTTCCAGTTGCTCACGCAGTGCGTCGTGATAAGGCTGGTGATAGAGCCGCTGGCGTTGGTTGATTTCGTCTGCAGAGGGAGCCTGCCCGTGAAGGTAAATTTCGTTACCATCGAAGGTTGTGGTCGGGCACAGGCTGGTCGTGTTTTGTCCCGGGTAGAGTGATTGATCGGCGGGGTCGCGGTTGGCATCGATGACGTAGCGATGTATGGATGTGCTGACGGTGGTGACATCCGCGACCAGACCCGCGTAGAGGCGGCTGATATGCCAGTCCGTATCGGCCCGTGCATGACCGTGCTGGTTGAGACGTGTCAGTATGGACTCGGGAATCTCGGTGCCGCCATGTGGCTGGGCGAGCAGTAACGGGCTGGTACCAGTCTCGACATCGGGTTTCACGGCAGAAGCTGCGGCAGTAAATCAGTTTCACCAAGCGATGCGATTATGCTGCGCTCGATAACCAGTTGTTTAATTGTTGCGATGTCATCGGCAAGGTAGCGATCACCCTCAAGCCGCGCCACAAAATCGCGGACCTTCCGCATCACTTTCCTCAGCCGCTCGCTGGTTTCTACCGGCGCCCTGAATTCTATTCCCTGGGTCGCAATCAATAGTTCGATCGCAACAATATGCGCCAGGTTGTGATTCATTTCGGTCAGCCGCCGGGCCGCGTGGCAGGCCATCGACACATGGTCTTCCTGGTTGGCGCTGGTCGGGGTCGAGTCGATGGAGCAGGGCGCAGCGCGTTGCTTGTTCTCGGACATCAATGCCGCCGCGGTAACTTCGGCGATCATGAATCCCGAATTGAGGCCGGGATCAGGTGACATAAATGCCGGCAAACCGAAGTTTTGCGACGGGTCTACCATGGTAGCGATGCGACGCTCGGAGATTGAACCAATTTCGGATATGGCGAGCGCGCATTGGTCGGCGCCAAAGGCAACCGGTTCGGCATGGAAATTCCCACCTGACAGGATCGAACCGTCTTCGATTACGACTATCGGGTTGTCGGTTACCGCGTTTGCTTCGATTTCAAGCATTTGCGCAACCTGCCGGAACTGATCCATACAGGCACCCATTACCTGGGGCTGGCAGCGCAAGCTATAAGGATCCTGCACGCGCGCGTCATCTTCGCGATGAGACTCCCGTATCGCCGAGCCTTCGAGCAGGGTACGCAGACAAAGTGCTGCGTCAATCTGGCCCGGTAGTCCGCGTAATGCTTGGATTTCAGATCTAAAAGGCCGCGTCGACCCCATTAATGCATCGGTGGTCAGGGCGCCGGATATGAGTGCGGTTTGCGCCAGGCCCCAGGCGTCGAACAGGCCAGCGAGCGCTAGTGCAGTCGATACCTGGGTGCCATTGATCATCCCCAGTCCTTCCTTCGGGCCGAGTTCCAGTGGCTCCAGCTGCGCTGCCTGCAAAGCCTCGGCGGCTGACATACTTTGACCCTGAAAATGGACATGTCCCTCACCGATCATTGCGGCAGTCAGATGTGCGAGCGGCGCCAGGTCACCGGAAGCACCCACCGAGCCCTGGGCTGGAATCAACGGCATCAAGTCGAGTTGCAACATGGCTTGCAAGCGCTGGATGACTTCCCAACGTACCCCGGAGGCGCCGCGCCCCAGCGACAGCATTTTCAACACGATGACCAGGCGAACAATTTCAGTTGGCAACGAATCACCGACCCCGCAGCAATGCGACAGGATCAGGTTACGTTGTAATTGCGAGGTTTGTTGGGCCGGAATGCGAGTGGAGGCCAGCTTGCCAAAACCGGTATTGATACCGTAAACCCCCTCGTCTCCCTGTGCGGCGCGGGCGACCACGGCGGCGGCGGCATCGACACGGGATTTGCAGCTTTCATCGAGACGCAGGGCGACATCTTCACGATAGATTCGACACAGATCGGAGAGGCTCGTCTTGCCCGCAGTCAGCAACAGTTCATTGGCCAATTTCGTTTCCCCTAGTTAGCGAGTTGGTCGAGCGTGGTTCGGTAATTACGTTGAATCTTTTCTTCATCGGCGTGACAGCCACATTCGATCACCTTGTTACCGCCAACGTAAACATCACGCACCAGGTTTTCATTGCCGGAGAAAATCCAGCTATCGAGTACATCATCCTGTTGGCGACCATACAGGCGCGGGTGTTGATCGTCGAGTACGACGAAATCAGCACGTGCACCGGATGTGATGCTGCCGATGTTGCGGCCGCAGGCCCTGGCACCACCTTTGAGCGCGCCATCGAGCAAGTTGCGCCCGCTGTTGGCCGCGTTGGGCGACACTAGTACATTACGCTTTCGGGTCAACAGGCGTTGACCATATTCGAGCCAGCGCAATTCTTCCACCGGATTGATCGAAATATGGCTGTCAGACCCGATCGCCCAGCAACCTTCCTGATCGAAGTAATCAATCGCGTTGAAAAAGCCGTCACCGAGATTCGCCTCGGTGGTTGGACACAGTCCCGCCACGCAGCCGCTTCGCGCCATCGCCGTGGTTTCCGCATCATTCATGTGGGTGGCATGAATAAGACACCAGTTCTGGTCGACATCAAATTGATCGAATAGCCACTCGACCGGGCGCATCCGGCTCCAGGCGAGACAATCGTCGACTTCTTTCGGCTGCTCGGCGATATGCACATGAATCGCGGCCAGGTTATCGAGCGAACCGATGACTTCTGCCAGCAACTCCCCGCTGATCGCGCGCAACGAGTGCGGGGCTATGCCGACCGCGGTATTGGCATCGGCTACGGAGGCCTGTTGCATGGTTTTGACGATGTCGATGAAACCCTCGGCATCGTTTAAAAAACGCTTCTGCCCGTCGAGCGGATCGGCACTGCCGAAACCACCGTAGCGATAGAGCACCGGTAACGCGGTGAAACCAAGCCCAACCTGCTGCGCGGCCTGCATGCATTGCAGGGTCATTTCGGCTCGATTGGAATAGGCCGTGCCGTCAAGGTTGTGGTGCAGGTATTGAAATTCACCCACACAACTGTAACCGGCCTTGAGCATTTCCAGGTAAAGCTGGGCCGAAATATGAAACAGCTGTTCGGGCTGGATGCGTTCGAGGTAGTGATACATGATCTTGCGCCAGGTCCAGAAACTGTCCTTAGCCGCGTCACCGCTTATGCCGGCACGCTCACCAAGCCCGGACATGGCACGCTGGTGGGCGTGTGAATGCACGTTCGGAATGGCCGGAATTAAAATCTCGATCCTTTCGCCCGCCGTATAGGGCTGGCCACCGGAGATCGATTCAATATTGCCCGCATGGTCAATTTTGATTTCGACCGAATCCGCCCAACCATCGGCAAGTAAGGCCGTTGCTGCCCAGATTGTTGCTGTCATAGTTTGGTCCTGATACTGCGCTTGCGTTTACGTGAAATAGAGCGTAACATACTTGTCTATACAAGTATAGCATACAACTTTTGCCGGTCAGTCTAATGCCTAAAGCTCTGTTTATCAACGCCACCATTGCCTGTCTCGACGGCGGGTCGGGTTACGGCTTGCGTGAGCATGGCGCATTGCTGGTCGAGGCCGGTAAAATAGTCTGGGTAGGTGAGATGCAGGATCAACCCGTGGTGAATGGTGCCGAAGTAATCGATTGTATGGGTCGGCTGTTAACCCCCGGCCTGATCGACTGCCACAGCCATCTGGTTTACGGCGGCGATCGCGCCGACGAGTTTGAGATGCGTCTCGAAGGGGCGAGTTATGCACAAATCGCTCAACAGGGAGGTGGCATCGTCTCCACCGTGAATGCAACCCGCGCTGCCAGCGAAGCCGAGTTATTCGCGCAGGCGCTACCACGCCTCAATAGTTTAATCGCGGAGGGTGTGACCACCTTCGAAATCAAATCGGGTTATGGCCTCGATAGCGACAATGAAATCAAGATGCTACGCGTGGCACGGCAGCTGGAGAGCGAGTTACAGATTCGCGTACAGAAAACATTCCTCGGCGCGCATGCACTGCCACCCGAATATGCCGGGCGTAGCGATGACTATATCGAACTGGTATGCGATGAAATGTTGCCCAGGGCGCATGCCGAAGGTCTGGTCGATGCGGTGGATGTATTTATCGAATCGATTGCTTTTAACCTCGAGCAGGGCGCCAAAGTTTTCGATTGCGCGCAGGCGTTGGGTTTGCCGATCAAGGCGCATGTAGAGCAATTGAGCGATCTCGGCGGTGCGCTGATGGCGGCGGCGCGCGGCGCCTTGTCGATCGACCACATCGAGTACCTGGCTGCCACCGATGCTGCCCGCCTGGCACAAAGTGGAAGCGTGGCGGTGTTGCTGCCTGGTGCGTTTTACGTACTACGCGAAACGCAATTACCGCCGCTTGCGGCATTGCGTGAACACAAGGTGCCGCTAGCGCTTGCTACCGATGCTAATCCGGGCAGCTCACCGGTTACTTCACTACTTCTGATCATGAATATGGGCTGCACCCTGTTTCGCCTGACGCCGACGGAAGCACTGCGTGCGGTGACTATCAACGCCGCCCGTGCGCTCGGCCTGGAAACAGAAATTGGATCGCTCGAAGTGGGCAAGCAAGCCGATATCGTGCTCTGGAATGTCGATAAGCCTTCGATGCTGAGCTATCAAATCGGCTTTAACCCCTGCGCCGCGGTGATGCAGGCCGGCAATTGGCGCAGCCAGTCGGGGGTATCGATATGAATGCAGTTGTTAGTAGCTTTGGCGATATTAACAAGGCCGCACCCGAGCCAATTTATCAACAAATCAAGAAAACCATTGAGCGGAAAATAGCAGCTGGCGAATGGACCGCGGGGCAGAAACTGCCTTCGGAAAACGAGCTGGTGGCGGCGCTCGAAGTGAGTCGCATGACGATTAACCGCGCCCTGCGCGAATTGACCCAGCAAGGCCTGATCAATCGGGTTCACGGGCTGGGCTCGTTCGTCGCCGAGACACCGCGTCATGCGAGTCTGATCGAGCTGCAGGATATCGCGCTTGAAATCGAGCAGCGCGGAAAGCGCCATGTCTCGAGAGTTTTGTGGCTCGAGCAGATTGAAGCCAGCGTTGAAGTGGCCGAGCAAATGGGCATTTCCGTGGGGGCCCCGGTTTACTGCCTGCTGGCGGTGCACCTGCAGGATGCCACTCCGATTCAGCTCGAGACGCGCTATGTCAATCCGCAGGTCATGCCTGAATTTATTTATCAGGATTTCACGCAGACCACTTCCACGGCTTATTTGTTAAAGCAGTTTCAACCCGATGAAATGGAACACATCGTGCGCGCCTGTCTGCCCGATGCAGAAATCTGCGCGCAACTAATGATGCAGGCTGGCGAGCCATGCCTGCAACTGATCCGACGCACCTGGAAAAACGACCAGGTGATTACCTATGTGACATTAACCTACCCCGGGGATCGCTATGATCTCGGCGCGCGTTATGCCACCAACGAATATCGAATGCGATAACAGTGATTCAACGAGGAACCGACCATGCCTTTAGACCGCACCGACAATAGCCGTAAAATCCGCGCCCCGCGAGGCAGTGAACTGACCTGCAAGAGCTGGCTTACCGAAGCACCTTACCGAATGATTCAGAATAACCTGGACCCCGAGGTTGCCGAAAAGCCTGAGCAGCTCATCGTTTACGGCGGCATCGGTCGCGCGGCGCGTAACTGGGAGTGTTACGACAAGATACTCGAATGCCTGAAAGAATTGAACGACGATGAAAGCCTGCTGGTGCAGTCGGGCAAGCCGGTGGGTGTATTCAAGACCCATGTCGACGCACCGCGGGTATTGATTGCCAATTCCAATCTGGTACCGAACTGGTCCAACTGGGAGCATTTCAACGAACTGGATCGTAAGGGCCTGATGATGTACGGGCAGATGACGGCGGGCTCATGGATTTATATCGGCAGCCAGGGGATAGTCCAGGGCACCTATGAAACCTTTGTCGAGGCCGGGCGCCAGCATTTCAATAGCGATCCCAGCGGCAAGTGGATTCTGACCTCGGGCCTTGGCGGCATGGGTGGTGCACAACCGCTGGCGGCGACCATGGCGGGATTCAGTATTCTTTGTATCGAATGCGACGAAGACCGCATCGATTTTCGGCTGCGTACCCGCTACCTGGATAAAAAAGCGGATTCACTCGATCATGCGCTGCAGTTAATCGATGAGGCCTGCAGCAAGGGCGAGGCGGTCTCGGTGGGCCTGCTAGGTAATGGCGGCGAAATTCTACCTGAACTGGTAAAGCGTGGCATCAAGCCGGACCTGGTGACCGATCAGACCTCGGCGCATGATCCGGTCAATGGTTATCTGCCGATAGGCTGGACCATGGAACAATGGACGGTAAGAAGAAATACCGATCCACAACTGGTTGCCGCCGAAGCACGCAAGTCGATGGCAGTGCATGTCAAGGCGATGCTCGAGTTCCACGACCAGGGCATACCAACCGTGGACTACGGTAACAACATCCGTCAGGAGGCGTTTGACCAGGGCGTCAAGAATGCATTTGATTTCCCGGGATTCGTGCCGGCCTATATCCGCCCGCTGTTTTGTAAAGGAGTGGGGCCGTTTCGCTGGGTGGCTCTGTCGGGCGACCCGGAAGATATCTACAAGACCGACGCCAAGGTCAAGGAACTGATTCCGGACGACCCGCACCTGCACAACTGGCTCGATATGGCCCGGGACCGCATCAGTTTCCAGGGCTTGCCGGCGCGCATCTGCTGGGTCGGCCTCGGTGATCGTGATCGACTCGGACTCGCGTTCAACGAAATGGTGGCATCGGGAGAATTAAAGGCCCCGGTAGTGATTGGACGAGATCATCTCGATTCCGGCTCGGTGGCAAGCCCCAATCGCGAAACCGAAGCGATGATGGACGGTTCGGACGCGGTCTCCGACTGGGCCCTGCTAAACCTGCTGTTGAGCACTTCCGGCGGTGCTACCTGGGTGTCCTTTCACCATGGTGGCGGCGTGGGCATGGGATATTCGCAACACGCGGGGCTGGTAATTTGCTGCGACGGCAGCGACGCCGCGGCCGAACGCATCAAGCGCGTATTGTGGAATGACCCGGCCACCGGCGTTATGCGCCATGCTGATGCCGGCTACGACAGAGCCAAAGAATGCGCGCGTGAACATGGCCTGAACCTGGGTGCAATCGAGTTGTGAGGCTGATTTTTTAGGCGTTGATCGTATCGCTATTCTTTGCGGCATTTACCGATCACGCCTTCTGTCCCGCCGAGTTCAGGCTGGGACAATTATTTTGATAGTCATCCCCGCTTAGGCGGGGACGATTCTGCAGTCGAGCGCCTCAATGTGCCGGGCAACTTAGAAAATGACGCTCTGTTGAGTTCGGAGTAAAGTATAGCGATAATGATTTTTGTAGTTTGTTACCTCTAGTTGAGTTGTCATCTAATCTGCATAGTCATCGGGAGTCAGTTACAGATGTGATTACAAACCAGGAATACTATGTATCGGATTGGAAGATTGATCCATTAGCCTGTGAAATTAGCCGGGGTGGCAAGACGGTTAAGCTGGAACCGAAGGTAATGGACTTGTTAGTTTTTATGTCCCAAAAACCAGGTGAAGCACTGTCGAGAGAGGAAATCGAGGAAAACGTCTGGCAAGGAATGGTGATTGGTTACGATGCCTTAACCAACGCAATCATTAAACTACGCAAGGCATTCGAGGACAGTGCGCGCAGCCCCAGCATTATAGAAACCCTCCCCAAAAAAGGCTATCGACTGATTGCTGAAATATCTTTTGCCGATCCACAGGATAGTTCTGGTAATCACCGAAATATTGAGCGAAAACTTACCGCTATCCTCTATGCTGATGTCGTTGGCTATAGTCAGCTGACTGAGCAAGACGAAGTAGGCACACACCAGTTGCTCAGCGCTTATCTCGATGCCATCAGTCAGGCGATATTGCACCAAAATGGCAGAGTTATACATTACGCAGGCGATGCCGTGTTAGCGGAATTCAATACTGTGGTCGATGCCATTAGCTGTTCGGTGGATGTTCAGCGGGACCTGGCAGCCAGAAATGCCCGCCAAGCGGCCGATCAAGTTGTGCAATTTCGTATCGGACTCAATTTGGGTGACGTCATTGTCGATCGTGACGATATTTATGGTGAAGGTGTCAATGTCGCGGCAAGACTGGAAAGCCTCGCCGACCCTGGTGGTATCTGCATTTCAGAATCGGTGCGCAGCACGGTGGGGCATAAATTACCTTACACTTATGAATTTCTCGGTGAACAGGCGGTTAAAAATATTGCCGAGCCGATTCGTGCCTATCGGGTCCTGCTTTCCGCTGATGCGACAAAGAACCAACCCGGAAAACCAACCCGGTGGAAGTTGCCCGTTGCGGCAGGCGTGTTGCTAGTCATAGTCAGTGTCGGCATTACCTGGTTTGTAAGCAACCGATGGGCAGTCGTACCGCAAGTTGTTGAACCCGCAGTGCTGGGTCTACCGAATAAACCTTCAATCGCGGTACTACCATTCGTTAATACCGGCAACGATGCTGCTCAGGCCTATTTTAGTGATGGTATAACCGATGACTTGATTACGGACTTGTCCAATATATCGGGACTATTCGTGATCTCGCGAAACTCCACGTTTCAATATAAGGGTCAGTCGGTCGATGCCAAGCAAGTAGCAGGCGATTTGGGCGTGCGTTATATTCTTGAAGGCAGTGTGCGACGCAGTGGTGATCGGGTACGTATTAATACCCAGCTTATCGATGGTACTACGGGGGGGCATATCTGGGCCAAACGTTACGACGGTTCTCTGGAGAATGTATTCGAGTTGCAGGACCAGGTAACTACCCAGATTATATCGGAACTAGCACTGCAATTGACCGAGCAGGATGAAGCCCAGAGAGCGGTATTCGAGACCTCGAATGTTGCCGCATACGATGAATTTTTAAAAGGCTGGGAACAGTACAGGCATTTCACCCGCGAAAGCTTCTCGCGTGCCGAAAAACATTTCCGCAAGGTACTGGAACTCGATCCCAATTATTCCCGGGCCCATGCGGCGTTAGCATTAATCTATTGGCAGGCCGCACAAAAAAAGTGGCACCAAAATCGGGGGACGACATTAGCCGGGTGGGCGAACGCTCGCCGCGAGCTAGACAAGTCAATGTTCAATCCGACACCCCTCGCGCACAGTCTGTTGTCGGCGATGCTGCTACATAACCGCCGTTACGAGGAGGCAATCCAGGAAGCTCAGCGAGCAATCGATTTAAACACTAACAGCTCGACGGGTTACCTGGCGCTGGCCGATGCCATGGGATTTGCGGGCCAGTCGATGGAAGCTGTCGAGATCGCAAAAAAAGCCATACGCCTGGATCCAAATTTTGCCGCACCCTATCTCTCGGTACTGGGCCGTAGCCAGTATGACCTGAGAGATTTCGACAAGGCAGTCGCTAACCTGAAGCGATCGGTTTTGGTGAATCCAAGAGATTTGATTCCCTCGGTCGTCCTGGTTGCAGCCCACGGACAATTAGGCCAGGTTGATCAGGCTGTTCCCGTGCTCGATCAGCTTAATCGACAAATGCAAATAGAATACGGCAAAATATTAACCATCGACTGGATAAAAGATCTCTTCCCCTATCGTGACAAGGTTGATCGTGATCACTTACTCGAAGGCTTAAAGAAAGTCGGGGTGCCTGAGTGGTGATACCACCGGTCACCTGAAAAATTATCCAGGATCGGCCAGAAACTCTAACATCGCTTCCATGGCTTCCTCGATATTGAAGTCCATAAAAAAATGATCTGCACCCTCGATTACGACTAGCTGTATTCGTTTGCTATCCACAAAGGGAGCCACACGTTTCTCACTATCCGGTATGCGCTCATCCGCACTGCCGGTAATGATGATTGTCGGTATTTTTATACGCGGCAGGTAGTATGCAAAATTTCGAAATCTGCTTTCCTTGTCGTAAAAAGACAGGAATGTATTCGGTGTGACAGTAGCCCTGGGGCACCACCAGAAGTCGACGTTTTCGATTAGTTCATTGCCCCTGCCGGCATCCCGTTCTTTTTTGGCACGTTCCAGCGTTTCATCGAAAGTGCTACCGTAGCGTTCTTCGAAGCTTTGCTTGGAATCATCGGTGCCGGGTGCCAACATTGCCAGATGGGTCACTTCAGGGTCTTTCTGTGTCGCCGTATAGACCATGGATTCATTCGAACCTCGCGAATGAGCCATCAAAACGACTTCTTTTACCCCTTGCCTACGTAGCCAGGCAACCCATGCCGATATTTCGTCCAGTGATTCATCTTGTCCGTAGCGATGAGGCCAGGTGCAATCGAAAAAACCTTTTCGATTGTCCCTGCCAAGGCTCAGATTTATCGCCAATGAACTTCTGCTGTTATCGAGTAAAGCTTGCTGGCTTGCCTCGATAATCTCCATGTGGCTGTGCCCCATCAAGCCGTGCACAATGAGCACGATACCTTTGGTTATGTCCGTATTTTCTGCAATTTCCAGGTTGGCGTTTAATGTCAGGCCGCGGAATTGCTGGGTAACCTCTTCCGCATGGAGGGGAACAGAAACCATCAGTAACAGAATTCCCCCAAGCAGCGGAAAATTCATGCGCTTATTCAAAAGTATTGACCATTTGAGGTATAGCATAATGAATAACTCCTTTTGTATTTTAGCAAGATTAGATCCGGCCTGTCTTAGCACCGGATCTACCTGTTGAGTTACAGCGGAAGTATGGCTACTTTGTTTTGTTTGAACAAGGGGACCAGTACCCGTTCGCGTTTACTGTCGAATCCCAGATCTGCGGGTGCATCAAGACCATCGGCAACGGTCGAGTAGGCTCCATCTTTTGCCAACCGGTATATTGCTGAACCGCCCCAGCTTGAAATCAGGAAGCTGCCGTCATCCATTCTTAACAGGCCATCGAGTGCACCATTAGGTGGGGCGGGGAGCGAGCTACGGTTACCTTTTTTATCCATGCGATATACCTCGCCGGAGCCGAATGTAACGATTACTAAACCATTGTCATGACTAATTATCCCATTAGGGCGTCCCATGTCTTTATCTTTTACAATTGCCCTGTATTTCCCCGCTGCCGTGACCTGGTAAACCGCGTCGGTACCGGAAGGAACAAAGCCACCTTCACCGCCCTTTAATCCGCTATCGGTTACGTAGACGCTATTATCATCGCCGGGTGTGATGCCGTTTAGAAAAGTACTGCCCTTGATTTTAACGCTGGCTTTTTGTTTGCCGCTGGGGAGTTCAAATAAATGAACTTCATCGAGATCGGCCACGTAAAGGATACCCCTATTTATGGCGGCCCCTTTTGGGGCATTGAGATTGGTGCCGCTAGCTGTGCCATCGATCCACTTTAGATCAATAACTTTTCCATCCGGACTTATTTTTGAAATAAAACCATTTCCATCCGCCTCGAGCGGGCTACCATTAATATTGGTGACCAGGTATACATCTTCGGCTGCGTAGTATTCGACGGACTCTGGTGTTGCAAAGCCAACATTTTCTACCGTAATGCGTTCTGCCGCAGCTCCTAGGGAGTAAAACAGCAATGACATCGAAACGGCCATAACAAGTTTCAGTAATTTAGTTTTCATGATTTCCCTCGTTGTTGATTTTTGAAAGGTGTATCGAAGGATATTAAATATCAAAAAAAAGTCCCGATGGACTGCCGACGTTTTTACGTTCTTTTTACTACCACTAATAAAATCAATGACTTAGCAGTCTTGAGTAATCTCCGCCAGAAGGTCGGTATGGCGATCCCTAGGATATTTTGACGTTGAGGTATTTATTTATCGCATACGCCGCGGCGGTGAAACCAAAACAGGCGGTAACGCCGACAAAGGAGCCAATCCCGGTGTCACAGTCGAGCGTGCTGCGTTCCGGCATGTCCGGTTTTGCGTAACTGACCTCGCCATTTTCTGCGGGGTATAGCGGTTGTTCAGCAGAAAACACACAGTCCATCGCGTAGCGTCGTTTCGGGTTGCGACTGTAACCGAGCTGCTGACGCAGCGTGGAACGTACCTTGGCGAGCAACGGGTCGTTGAAGCTCAGGGTCAGATCCTTGACCATGATCTGGGTTGGGTCAACCAGGCCCCCGGCGCCACCGGTTGAGACACAGCGGATCTTGTTGCGGCGACAATGGTGCATCAGGCTGAGTTTATGGCTGACGTGGTCGATTGCGTCGATGACATAGTCGAACTGTGCGAAATCGAATTTTTCAATATTACCCCGTGTGACCAGGTCATCGATCGCGGTGCAGTTGCACTCCGGGTTGATAGCGACAATACGGTCGCGCAGCACTTCGACCTTGGAGCGCCCGATACTGTCTGTCAAGGTGTGCAGCTGACGGTTGGTATTGCTGGTGTGGATGTCATCATGATCGATCAGCGTGATATTGCCCAGACCTGAACGCGCGCAGGCTTCCGCCGCCCAGGAACCGACGCCGCCAACGCCGACGATACAAAACTGCGCACGCTGTAATGGTTTCAGTGCGTCCACGCCAAACACACGACCCAGGCCGCCAAAGCGTTGCAGGTATTCTTCGCTCAGCATTTAATCATTTTTTCAGTTTAGTGCCGAGAGTGTATTGGTCTATAGTTGATCTGTCATTACAATAGAACCACCTGATACAGAATCGGACCAGTCCCGGAATTCTCATTGAATACTGCATGCCTGTTTACCATTTCGGCGCCTTCGGGTGCTGGCAAAACCAGCCTGGTTAAAGCGTTGCTGCAAAAGCGCGCCGCCTCGGTTGCGGTGTGCGTGTCACATTCAACACGAT